>Ga0209550_10003612_pt1 | contig 14724 bp, 10 predicted proteins | sample LauGreSuBDMM15SN_2_FD_187567 | JGI IMG/M metagenome (GOLD analysis project Ga0209550, IMG submission 187567) | Freshwater lake microbial communities from Lake Michigan, USA - Su13.BD.MM15.SN (SPAdes) (version 5) | ecosystem: Environmental > Aquatic > Freshwater > Lake | place: Lake Michigan...
GCTTGGCGAATTCGACATACCAATCGCAAACCCTGCCCCAGACGAATTTATAAAGCGCATCGGCTGCGGTATCAAAGCGGTAGTCTTTCAAGGCTGCGTCTACCTCGGCCAAGGTTTTGGCCGTTTCGCCGATGATCCACAGGTTGGCCGTGGCCGTTACCTGCGGCGGGGTGCTTTGGGTGGCATGGCCTTCCCACACGCCGTTCATTTCGGCAAAGCGGCAGGCGTTCCACAGTTTGGTGCCAAAGTTGCGATAGCCCGCGATGCGCTGCGTATCCATCTTAAGCGTGCCACCGAGTGAGGCCATCGCCGCATTGGCAAAACGCAGGGCATCTGCGCCGAATTCGTCGATGATCTCTAGCGGGTCAATCACGTTGCCCAAAGATTTGGACATCTTCTTGCCCTTGGCATCGCGCACCAGCCCATGCAGGTAGACTGTTTTGAACGGAACCTCGTTCACCACGGCCAGTTGCATCATCATCATGCGGGCCACCCAAAAGAAGATGATATCCGCGCCGGTGATTAGGGCTGATGTTGGGAAATAGCGTTTTAGTTCCGGTGTCTTATCGGGCCAACCTAATGTGCCAATGGGCCAGAGGCCGGAAGAGAACCAAGTGTCGAGGACGTCGGGGTCGCGGGTCAATGCTTTGCCGGGGGCCATGGCTTGCGCCTCGGCCTCAGTTGGGGCGCAGTAATGGTTGCCTTCGGCGTCATACCACACCGGAATCTGGTGGCCCCACCACAATTGGCGCGAAATACACCAAGGTTCGATATTCTCCAGCCAATGAAAATAGGTGCGCTCGCCCGATTGGGGCATGATCACCGTGTCGCCGCTCCGCACGGCATCTAGGGCAGGGCCTACGATTTTGGCGGTGTCGACAAACCATTGGTCGGTTAGCATCGGCTCGATCACCACCTTTGAGCGATCCCCAAAGGGTTGCATGATCGGCTTGGCGTCCACCACGGGTTCCAGATGCAGCGCCTCGGAACCCGTCTCTTCGTCAATCGTTTTGACCAACACGGTCACGGCTAGGCCCGCGGCGGTGATATCGGCCACCACCTGTTTGCGCGCTTCGAACCGGTCAAGGCCACGGTATTTTTCGGGCACGAGGTTCAGGCTATCCACTTCCGCTTCACTTGTCGCAGTCCCCGCTGCAATCGCGCGCGCGCGGGCCACGGCGACGTCATAGGGCGCACCGTCAGAGCGCATCGCGCCGCGCGTGTCCATCAGGCGGTAGCAGGGCAGGTTGGCGCGTTTGGCGACTTGGTAATCGTTGAAATCATGCGCGCCGGTGATTTTCACCGCCCCAGACCCAAAGGTCGGGTCGGGGTATTCGTCGGTGATGATCGGGATCAGGCGGTCGCACAGCGGCAGGTGCACCATTTTGCCCACGATGGGCGCATAGCGCGCGTCTGACGGGTGCACGGCCACAGCACCGTCACCGAGCATGGTTTCGGGACGCGTGGTGGCGATGGAGATGTAGTTGCGCTTTTCGCGCAAGATCACCTGACCTTCGGCATCTTTCTCAACATATTCGTAGGTTTCGCCGCTGGCGAGGATATATTTGAAGTGCCACATATGGCCCTTCACCTCGATATTCTCGACCTCTAGGTCAGAAATCGCGGTTTCAAAATGGGGGTCCCAGTTGACCAAACGCTTGCCGCGGTAGATCAGGCCCTTGGTGTACATATCGACGAAAACTTTGATCACCGCGTCGGGGAAGTTGCCCGACATGGTGAACGCCTCACGGTCCCAATCGCACGAGGCCCCTAGGCGTTTGAGCTGGTTGATGATCGTCCCGCCGGATTGGTCTTTCCACTCCCACACCTTGGCCAAAAACGCATCGCGGCCCATTTCGCGGCGGGTGGGGGCTTGGGATTTGGCCAGTTCGCGTTCGACCACCATTTGCGTGGCGATACCGGCATGGTCAGTGCCCACTTGCCACAACGTGTCGTGGCCGCGCATCCGGTGCCAGCGGATCAGAATGTCTTGCAAGGTGTTGTTGAACGCGTGCCCCATGTGCAGCGAGCCTGTCACGTTGGGCGGGGGAATCATGATGGAAAAGGCTTCGGCCCCCGCTTTGGCATTGACGCCCGCGCGGCCGACTTTTTGGTCGATCCACAGCGTTGAAATGCGCGCTTCCGCCTCCGCCGCGTTAAAGGTCTTTTCCATGGGCATTTTGATATCCTGTCGAGGTTTGACAGCCTCTTATCGCCTTCGGATGGCTTGGAAAAGCCCAATGCGCGCAAGGGGCGGGAACTTTGCCCTGCGGGCTTCATGCTTTGTTAACCCAAAGCGGGCAATTTGGGGCCTGTGAAGATTTAACTTGATTTGTTCTTGGTTTGATCTCATATATGGAAAACAAAGCAGGAACACATCCGGCGATTGCCGCAGAGGCGCGGCCATGGAATAAGGGGAAGATGAATGACTGTTGCAACCCTCTTCGAACTGGACGGAAAGCCCATGATGGACAAAAAAGACGCCGATAAGGCCAAGGCTCTGGAATCTGCGCTGGCGCAGATTGAGCGGCAATTTGGCAAAGGCTCGATCATGAAGCTGGGCCAGAACAACGCTGTTATGGATGTTGAGGCGATCTCGACTGGATCGTTGGGGCTCGACATAGCCCTTGGCATCGGCGGCCTGCCCAAAGGCCGGATTATCGAGATTTATGGGCCGGAAAGCTCTGGCAAAACCACGCTGACGCTGCACGTTGTGGCCGAAGCGCAAAAGAACGGCGGGGTTTGCGCCTTTGTCGATGCCGAACACGCGTTAGACCCGCAATATGCAAAGAAACTGGGCGTGAACCTGGACGAGCTGCTGATTAGCCAGCCCGACACTGGGGAACAGGCGCTGGAAATTGTCGATACGCTGGTGCGGTCGGGCGCTGTCACCACCATCGTGGTGGATTCGGTCGCGGCTTTGGTGCCGAAATCAGAAATCGAAGGCGATATGGGCGATATGCAGATGGGCTCGCAAGCCCGTTTGATGAGCCAAGCGATGCGTAAGCTAACGGCCTCTATCGGGCGGTCGAACTGCATGGTGATTTTCATCAACCAAATCCGGATGAAGATTGGTGTTATGTTCGGGTCGCCTGAAACCACCACGGGCGGCAATGCGTTGAAATTCTACGCCTCGGTCCGGTTGGATATTCGCCGGATCGGGTCGATCAAAGACCGCGACACGGTGATTGGCAACTCGACCCGCGTGAAGGTGGTGAAGAACAAAGTTTCTCCTCCCTTCAAGGAGGTGGAGTTTGACATCATGTTCGGCGAGGGCATTTCCAAACTGGGCGAAATCGTCGATCTGGGCGTGAAATGCGGGGTCGTGGAAAAATCAGGCTCTTGGTATTCGTATAAAGACGAGCGCATCGGGCAGGGGCGTGAGAATGCTAAGGTGTTCTTGAAATCAAACCCCGCCATGGCGGCAGAGATTGAAGAAAAAATCCGTGCCGCCTCGGGACTTGATTTTTCGATGGCCCCGGGCGACCAAGAAGCGGTATTGGACGACTGATCCTCGCCAAATGTGCAGGACAGGGCCGCCCCACCCCGGGCGGCCTTTTGCATTCATAATGGACAGGGCTGGCCCTTGCGGCTAAACGGGGGCCAACCCCTTGCGCCTTTGTGATAGGACCGATTTCCGCCATGCCCACGCTGAACGACATCCGCTCGACCTTCCTCGATTTTTTTGCCCGCAACGATCACAAGGTTGTCGAAAGCTCGCCCTTGGTGCCGCGCAACGACCCGACCTTGATGTTCACCAATTCGGGCATGGTGCAGTTTAAGAACTGCTTCACGGGCGTGGAGACGCGCGATTACAAACGGGCGACCACGGCGCAAAAATCGGTGCGCGCGGGCGGTAAGCACAACGATCTGGACAATGTGGGCTACACCGCCCGCCACCACACGTTTTTCGAGATGCTGGGGAACTTTTCTTTCGGCGATTACTTCAAAGAACAAGCGATCACCTTCGCTTGGGAGTTGCTGACCAAAGACTTCGACATCCCGAAAGACAAGCTGTGCGTCACCGTCTATCACACCGATGAAGAAGCCGCAGGCTATTGGAAGAAAATTGCGGGCCTTCCCGATCACCGCATCATCCGCATCGCATCGGATGACAATTTCTGGCGCATGGGGCCGACCGGCCCTTGTGGCCCCTGCACCGAGATTTTCTTTGACCATGGCGAAAGCATCTGGGGCGGCCCCCCCGGCAGTGCCGATCAAGACGGCGACCGTTTTATCGAGATTTGGAACAATGTGTTCATGCAGAATGAACAATTCGCCGATGGGCGTTTGGTTCCTTTGGAAATGCAGTCGATTGATACCGGCATGGGGCTGGAACGCATAGGCGCGCTGTTGCAAGGCAAGCATGACAATTACGACACCGACTTGATGCGGTCGTTGATCGAAGCCTCGGCCCATGCCACCAGCACCGACCCTGACGGTTCGGGCAAAACCCACCACCGCGTGATCGCTGACCACCTACGCTCTACCTCTTTCCTGATCGCTGATGGCGTGATGCCGTCAAACGAAGGGCGCGGCTATGTGCTGCGCCGCATCATGCGCCGTGCGATGCGCCATGCGCATATGCTGGGCGCGCAAGACCCTGTGATGCACCGCTTGGTGCCCGCTTTGGTGCGGCAAATGGGCGGGGCTTATCCTGAACTGACCCGCGCGCAAAGCCTGATCGAAGAGACGCTGCGCTTGGAAGAATCGCGCTTCCGCACCACGCTGGATCGGGGGTTGCGCCTGCTTGATGACGAATTGGCGCGCTTGCCAGAAGCTTCGGCCCTGCCGGGCGCTGCGGCCTTCAAGCTCTATGACACCTACGGCTTTCCGTTGGATCTGACCCAAGACGCCCTGCGCGAAAAAGGGCGCGAGGTGGATGTGCAAGGCTTTGAAGCGGCCATGGACGAGCAGCGCAAGAAAGCGCGGGCTGCGTGGTCAGGTTCGGGTGAGGCGTCTGATGCCAACATTTGGTTTGAACTGGCCGAAGCGCATGGTGTTACAGAGTTCCTAGGTTACGATACCGAAACGGCCGAGGGTGAGATTAAGGCGCTTGTCCGTGACGGTGCCGCCATTGGCGCTGCGGAATTGGGGTCAACGGTGCAAATCGTGGTCAACCAAACGCCGTTCTATGCCGAAAGCGGTGGCCAAGTGGGCGATCACGGCTTTATTCGCACGCAAACCGGCCTTGCCGAAGTGACCGATACCCGCAAAGCGGCGGGGGTGTTTATTCATGTGGCTAAGGTGGTTGAGGGCACGGTTCTTAAGGGCCAACCCGCCAAGCTGGATGTCAGCCGCACGCGCCGCGCGCAAATTCGCGCCAACCACTCGGCCACGCACCTGTTGCACGAAGCGCTGCGCCGCGCCTTGGGCGATCATGTGGCCCAACGCGGCAGCTTGAACGCGCCAGATCGGTTGCGGTTTGACTTTAGCCATGGACAGGGCATGTCAGCCGCCGAACTGGCGACGGTTGAAGCGGAGGTGAACGAATACATCCGCCAAAACACCCCCGTCGATACCCGCATCATGACGCCCGATGACGCCCGCGCGATTGGCGCACAGGCTTTGTTTGGTGAAAAATACGGCGACGAAGTGCGCGTGGTGTCGATGGGCTTCTTGGCCGGATCGGGCAAGGGGGCGGATGGGCAGACCTATTCGCTGGAACTGTGCGGCGGCACGCATGTGGCGCGCACAGGTGACATCGGGGCCTTTGTGGTGCTATCGGAAAGTGCGTCATCCGCTGGCGTGCGCCGCTTTGAAGCGTTGACGGGCCAAGCAGCCCTAGATCATCTGCGCGCGCAGGATGCGAAGTTGATGGAAGTGGCGGGCATTTTGAAAGCCTCACCCGTCGAACTCGCCGACCGCGTGAAGCAACTGGCCGACGAACGCCGCGCTTTGCAAAACGAGGTTGCAACGCTGCGCCGTGAATTGGCGATGGGCGGCAAATCGGGCGGGCCAGAGATTGTGGAAATCAACGGCATCAAGCTGATCGCCCAAGTGCTGCAAGGTGTTTCGGGCAAAGATTTGCCGGCGCTGATTGACGAGATGAAGGTGAAACTTGGCTCTGGCGCTGTGGTTTTGATTGCGGACACAGGGGCCAAACCTGCCGTCGCGGCAGGTGTCACCGCTGATCTGACAGGGCGCATCAGTGCTGTGACGCTGGTCAAAGCTGCCTCTGCCGCTTTGGGTGGTAAGGGCGGTGGCGGGCGGCCCGATATGGCGCAGGCGGGGGGCGAGGATATCGCCTTGGCAGAGGCAGCGCTGAAAGCGGTTCACGCCGCGTTGGAGGCGTAAGATGCCAAGTGCTTTGTGGATTGCCCATGTGACTGTCACCGACCCAGTGGCTTACGGCGAATATGCCAAACGCGCCACGGTGGCGATTGCAGCCCATGGCGGGGTTTTTCTGGCCCGCGCTGGCCGCTATGTGCAGCTAGAGGGTAAGGACCGCCCGCGTAATGTCGTGGCGCGGTTTCCCAGCTTGGAAAAAGCTGTCGAATGTTACCATTCAGCTGCCTATCAAGAGGCGATGTCTTTTGCCAAAGGGGCCGCAGAGCGGGAATTGATGGTGGTGGAAGAGGCGGAGTGATCCGCCCCACTTGCCAAGAAAAAGGCCGCCCGTTTGGGCGGCCTTTCTTTTACTGCCCGCTGCGCGATTGGCGCTTGCGGTCGTTGCTATCTAAGAAGCGTTTGCGCATCCGGATGTTTTTGGGCGTCACTTCGACCAGTTCATCATCGTCAATATAGGCAATCGACTGTTCCAGCGACAGCTTGACAGGCGTGGTCAGGCGCACGGCTTCGTCGGTTCCAGAAGCGCGCACGTTGGTCAATTGCTTGCCCTTCAGTGCGTTCACTTCCAGATCATTGTCGCGGTTATGCTCGCCAATGATCATGCCGCTGTAAATCTGCTCTTGCACACCGATGAAGAAGTGGCCGCGATCTTCCAGTTTCCACATGGCATAGGCCACCGAAACGCCGGTCTCCATCGAGATCAAAACACCCTGACGGCGGCCTTCAATCGGGCCCTTATGCGGAGCCCAGCCGTGAAACACGCGGTTCAAAACGCCTGTGCCGCGCGTATCGGTCATGAATTGGCCGTGATAGCCGATCAAACCGCGTGAGGGCACGTGGGCGATGATGCGGGTTTTGCCCACGCCTGCGGGCTTCATCTCGATCATGTCGCCTTTGCGCGGGCCGGTCAGTTTTTCAATCACAGCGCCGGTGTATTCGTCATCGACGTCGATGGTGACTTCTTCGATGGGTTCGTTCTTCACACCGTCGATTTCGGTGAAGATCACGCGCGGGCGCGAGATTGACAGTTCGAACCCTTCACGGCGCATATTCTCGATCAAAACGCCCATCTGCAATTCGCCGCGACCCGACACTTCAAACGCGTCACCGCCGGGGGTGTCGGCCACTTTGATGGCCACGTTGATTTCTGATTCTTTCATCAGACGTTCGCGGATAACGCGCGATTGCACCTTGGTGCCGTCTTTGCCCGCGAGGGGAGAATCGTTGATCCCAAAGGTAACGGTGATGGTGGGCGGGTCGATAGGTTGGGAAGGCAGGGCCACGTCGATCGACGGGTCGCAGAGCGTATCGGCCACGGTGGCTTTGGTCATGCCAGCCACGGTGACGATGTCACCCGCCAAAGCTTCGTCCACCGCCGTCATGTTCAACCCGCGAAAGGCTAGAACCTTGGTGACGCGAAACGCTTCAATCCGTTCGCCGGTACGGGTCATGGCTTTGAGCTGGGTGCCAACCGTCAAACGGCCCGCTTCGATACGGCCCGTCAGAATACGGCCAATGAAGGGGTCTGCCGACAAAGTTGTGGCCAGCATCTGAAAAGGTTCATCGACGCGCGCGATTTGTTTGGGGTGGGGCACATGGCTGACAATCATGTCAAACAGCGCGTCCAAGTTTTTGCGCGGCCCGTCTAGCGACATATCGGCCCAGCCATTGCGGCCCGAGGCGTAGATATGGGGAAAATCCAACTGCTCGTCGGTGGCGCCCAAGTTGGCGAACAGATCGAACACTTCATTCAGGGCACGTTCGGGTTCCGCGTCGGGCTTATCAACCTTGTTCAGCACCACAATCGGGCGCAGACCCAAAGCAAGAGCCTTGGCCAGAACGAATTTGGTCTGTGGCATCGGGCCTTCGGCGGCGTCAACCAACAGACACACGCCGTCAACCATCGACAAGATCCGCTCCACCTCGCCACCGAAATCGGCGTGGCCGGGGGTATCGACGATGTTGATGCGGATGCCGTCATGTTCGACGCTTGTGCATTTTGCCAAAATGGTAATGCCACGCTCACGCTCGATGTCGTTGCTGTCCATCGCGCGCTCAGAGACTTGCTGCCCCTCGCGGAACGAGCCGGATTGTTTCAAAAGCTCGTCAACGAGCGTGGTTTTGCCATGGTCGACGTGGGCGATAATGGCGATGTTGCGAAGCTCCATCGGGGCGGTCTCTTTCGGTTTTCTGCGGTTGCGAGGGCCTTACAGGGTTTGCGATTGGAAAGCCAGAGGCGTTCCAAATGAAAAGGCCGGGGGGCCAGCCCCCCGATCACGCCAAAGCCGGGGGGCCAGCCCTCCGGACCCCCGGGATATTTAGACACGCATGAAAGGGTCAGCCGACGAGCGCTTTGTTCAGGTATTCGTCGACCTTTTCCAGATAGCCAATGGTGGTGAGCCATTTTTGATCAGGGCCAACCAGAAGGGCCAAGTCTTTGGTCATCCAGCCATCTTCAACCGCATCGACCGTGACTTTTTCCAAGGTTTGGGCAAAGCGCATCAGTTGGGCGTTGTCATCCAGCTTGGCGCGGTGCTTGAGGCCACCTGTCCAAGCGAAGATCGAGGCCACCGAGTTGGTTGAAGTTTGCTGGCCCTTTTGGTGCTGGCGGTAGTGGCGGGTGACGGTGCCGTGGGCTGCTTCGGCCTCGACAATCTTGCCATCGGGGGTCATCAAAACCGATGTCATCAGGCCCAGCGAGCCAAAGCCTTGCGCCACAGTGTCAGACTGCACATCGCCGTCGTAGTTCTTACAGGCCCAGACATAACCGCCCGACCATTTCATAGCTGATGCGACCATATCATCGATCAGGCGGTGTTCGTAATGGATGCCAGCCGCCTTGAATTTGTCTTCAAATTCTTCAGCATAGACCTTGGCAAACAAATCCTTAAAGCGGCCATCATAGGCCTTCAGGATTGTGTTCTTGGTTGAAAGATACACGGGCCAGCCTTTCAGCAAGCCGTAATTCATCGACGAACGGGCAAAATCGATGATGCTGTCGTCAAGGTTATACATGCCCATGTAAACGCCCGCCGAGGGGGCTGCATAAACATCGCGCTCGATCACCGTACCATCGTTGCCCACGAATTTCATCGTCAACTTGCCAGCACCGGGAAAGTGGAAGTCGGTCGCGCGGTATTGGTCGCCAAAGGCGTGGCGGCCGATGACGATGGGTTTGGTCCAACCCGGAACGAGGCGGGGCACGTTTTGGCAGATGATGGGTTCGCGGAAGATCACGCCGCCCAGAATGTTGCGGATTGTGCCGTTGGGCGACTTCCACATTTGCTTCAGCCCGAATTCTTCCACGCGCTGTTCATCGGGCGTGATCGTCGCGCATTTGACGCCAACGCCGTATTTCCTGATGGCTTCTGCCGAATCGATGGTGATCTGGTCGCTCGTGCGATCACGCTCTTCGATGCCCAGATCGTAGTATTTCAGATCAATATCCAGATAGGGCAGGATCAGCTTTTGCTTGATGAAGTCCCAGATGATGCGGGTCATCTCATCGCCGTCAAGCTCGACAACGGGGTTGGCCACTTTGATTTTGGTCATGTCAGGCCCTTTTCAGATTGCAGAGGTTGACGGCGTCATACTGGAAAATCCGCGGGAAGAAAAGACGGTATGCGAAAGTATACAAGCTTAGATGCCGCCGAAAGCCTATCTTGGCAGTCTTCCCATCTTCTGCCATCAAGAGTGCAGTATTTTATCCGGAGCTATTTTGATGCGTAAACTTTTCTTGCACATTGGCGTGCATCGCACGGCCACATCGTCTCTTCAGAAATTCCTGCGCGACAATGAAAAGGTCTTGTTGTCCCACGGTTATCTGTATCCCTATTCTGCGCCACGTCATGCGGCCCAGATAGAACAAATTGTTTCAGGCGGGATTTCCGCCGCTGATTTTGCAATCGATTTGCTGAGGCAGGTTGAGCAAGCCTCTGTGCCCGTTGATGCCGTGATCCTGAGCGATGAAGATATCTCGCTGATCGCCGACCCATCCATCTTGGCGGGTTTGCAGAAGATGTTTGAGGTGAAGATTGTCGTTAGCCTGCGCAGGCAGGACCTTTGGCTTGAAAGCTGGTATCTGCAGAACGTGAAGTGGCAATGGAACCCACGTCTTGCCCATCTAACGTTTGATGACTTTTTTGCGCAGCGTGATCGATTTTTTTGGATTGATTATGCCGCTCACCTTGGAAGATATGAGGCTGTGTTTGGCTTAGACGCTGTTTTGGTTTCGGTCTTTGAAACCTCTTCTATGGCAGACGGGCCAATTGCAGCGTTTCTTCGTCTCTTGGGCATCTCAGATTTGACCGGTTTTGGACCATTCTTGACCATAAATTCCTCACTTAGCCCCATGATGACAGAGTTTGTACGCCATCTGCCGCTTGATACGATGCGCAAGATAGAGCGGGCTGTGTTCGAGAAAGCCATCGCCCGCGTTGACGCGCAGCTTCCAAAGCCGAGTTCAAAATTGCTTTTGACCTATGATCAAAGGCTGGATGTGATCTTTTCCCATGCTGATGGGAACCGTTCTGTGGCGCAGCGCTACTTTGACCGAAGCACGCTTTTTCTTGAGCCCATTCCCCACCGCGACACGCCCTTAGCGGATCAAACTTTGCCTGATACGCCGCTGGCGTTGATGCAGATGTTGGTGGCCCCCATGGTGCAGGAATTGGGGGCAGGGATGCAAAAAGAAAGGCTGTCGAAAAAAACGAATAGAGATCAGCAAAGTGGCAAAAAATGACAGTGCTAGACGGTGCCGAAATAGGCTCGCGTCTTTGCCCTAACCCAATCCCACAGCTTTGGCGCGCCGCGGGCAATTTTGCTGCCGACGCGGGCGTCGAGCTGTTCGGATGTCACGTTGTATTCCACCCAAGTGCCGCCGCCTGACATAAGGTTGGCCATAACCGGCTGCACGCGGTCCAGCGCTTTGGCAAAGACGGCGTCGGGGGTAAGGGCTGCTTCAAACTCTTCCCACAGCGCCAAAAACGCAGCGCTTTGATCAGGCGGCAGCAAGCCAAAGATACGGGCGGCGGCTTTGGCCTCGGCGTCGTGGGTGGCGGTTGACCCATGAGCCTGACCATTTGCCGAATGGATGGGCACATCGCCCACGTCAATTTCCACCAGATCATGCAGCAAAAGCATCCGGATCACGCGGTCAATCCGCACCTCGGGGGCGGCTTGGTCGGCCAGCGCCATAGCGTAAAGCGCCAAATGCCAAGAATGCTCGCCCGAATTCTCGCGCCGCGAGCCGTCGACCAAGGTTGTGGCGCGCAGCACCGATTTCAGGCGATCCGCCTCGTTCAGAAAAGCAAATTGGGCGGTTAGACGGTCGTTTGCGTCAGCCCCGCCCCCGCTCATCAGCGCGTCACCTCGCCCAAGCGGCGTTTCACATAGGTTGAGACGGTGTTGATCATCGGGTTCATATGCGCTTCTTCGTCTTTAAAAAAGTGATCTGCGCCATCGACCACATCGTGGGTGATCGTGATGCCCTTTTGTTCGTGCAGCTTGTTCACCAGCGTCAGCGTATCCTTCGGCGGGGCAACCTTATCGGCACTGCCGTTGATGATCAGGCCAGAGGCGGGGCAGGGCGCCAAGAACGTAAAGTCGTACATATTGGCCGGAGGGGCGACCGAGATGAAGCCCGTGATCTCTGGCCGGCGCATCAAAAGTTGCATGCCGATCCACGCGCCAAACGAAAAGCCCGCAACCCAGCAATGCTTGGCATTTTGGTTCATGGTTTGCAGATAATCCAGCGCACTTGCGGCATCTGACAATTCGCCAATGCCCAGATCATATTCGCCTTGGCTGCGCCCCACGCCGCGAAAGTTGAAACGCAGAACAGAAAAGCCCAAGCGATAAAAGGCATAGTGGAGGTTGTAGACCACCTTATTGTTCATCGTCCCGCCATAATTGGGGTGCGGATGCAGCACAATGGCGATGGGGGCATCACGATCTTTTTGCGGGTGGTAGCGGCCTTCAAGACGCCCTTCCGGGCCTGCGAAAATCACTTCGGGCATTGTGTAACGTCCAGTCTTGGGCCTGTGGATCGGGCCGATTGTTGACAAAATCGGTCAGATAAACTAAAGCCATTCCCAAGGCAGCCCAGCGCCACCTTGCGTTCCGGCTTGAGGTAATGTCCGCAGCGCCTTACGTCAATGGGATTACAATTTTATGAAACTTTCCACCAAAGGCCGCTATGCCATGGTGGCCTTGGCCGATCTGGCCTTGGCTGAGGTGCAGGCCGATAAGCCCGATGATCTGATGTCTTTGGCCGAGATTGCCAAGCGGCAGGATATCTCTTTGCCCTATCTGGAACAGTTGTTCGTCAAACTGCGCCGCGCGGGCTTGGTGGAAGCGGTTCGGGGGCCGGGTGGCGGCTATAAGCTGGCGCGCACGCCTTCGGATATTCGCGTGTCTGAAATTTTGACGGCCGTGGAGGAAAACGTCGATGCGATGCATGCGGGCGCAGGGGCGCATGGCGGGGTTTCCGGCACACGGGCGCAAAGCCTGACCAACCGCTTGTGGGAGGGGTTGTCAGCCCATGTCTATGTATTTTTGCACCAAACACGCCTATCCGATGTGATCCGCAATGAAATGCAGCCTTGTCCTGCGGTTCCGGCCCTTTTTGCTGTCGTGGATGATGATTAAGGCAGCGGTGGCCTGATGTCCCCTCAATACCTGAAAACTGGCCCCTCGAGACTATTTGGACCAAGATGAATGGCAAAACGCGCTTACCTTGACTGGAACGCCACCACCCCTCTGCGCCCAGAGGTTCGGGTGGCTATGGCACAGGCCATGGATGTGGTGGGCAATCCTTCATCCGTGCACGCCGAGGGGCGGGCCGCGAAAGGGTTGATCGAGCGTTCCCGCGCGCAAGTGGCGGCGGCTTTAGGGGCCGAGGGGGCGGATATCGTCTTCACCTCGGGTGCGACGGAAGCGGCGGCGATGGCTTGCGCGGGGCGCGGGTTGCATTGTGCGGGGGTTGAACATGATGCGGTGGCGGCATGGTGCTTGGGGGATTTGCGTGTAGATCAACAGGGCAGGGTGGCTATGGCTGACCCTGCGCGCAGCGCCTTGCAACTGGCCAATTCAGAAACAGGTGTTTTGCAAGACGTGCCCGAAGGTTTGGCCGTGTCTGACCTGACCCAAGCCTTTGGCAAGGTGCCGTTGGCGTTCAATTGGCTTGGCTGTCAGATGGGGTTGGTGTCGGCCCACAAGTTGGGCGGGCCCAAAGGCATTGGCGCTTTGGTGCTGAGGCGGGGGGTTGATTTTGACCCCGTGCTGAAGGGCGGCGGCCAAGAAATGGGGCGTCGGGCGGGCACAGAAAACCTGATCGGCATCGCCGGATTTGGCGCTGCGGCCGAGGCTGCGGCGAGGGATTTGGCCGATGGTGTATGGGAACGGGTGGCCGAACTTAGAAATACTCTAAATCAGGCGTTGTCCTTTGAGGGATTTAATACTATTTCTGTCGGGAATAGCGCAGCCCGTCTGCCCAACACGCTTTGCCTGATCGCGCCCCATTGGAAAGGCGAGACACAGGTCATGGTGATGGACCTTGCTGGCTTTGCGATTTCGGCGGGGTCGGCCTGTTCCAGCGGCAAGGTGCGGGCCAGCAAAACGCTACAGGCGATGGGCTATGACGAGATTTTGGCAGGCCAAGCGATCCGCATTTCGCTAGGGCCCACCACTACGGAAGATGAGGTTCTGCGCTTTGCCGAAGCTTGGGGCCGGGAATACAAGCGCATCCTTGCGCGGGTTGCTTAAAGAGCGCGCCGCAAGGCATTGAGGGTGAAGGATAAGATGATGGCCAATGTCGAAGTTGACCTGCCCCAGTTGGAGGTGCGCGACGGCGTGGACCGTGAGACGATTGAAACCGTCGCCTCGATGGGGGCCTATAAATACGGCTGGGCCACCGATATCGAAATGGACTATGCCCCCAAGGGCTTGTCGGAAGACATCGTGCGTCTGATCAGTTCAAAGAATGGCGAGCCTGAGTGGCTGTTGGAGTGGCGTTTGGCCGCTTATCGCCGTTGGCTGGGCATGGAAGAGCCGCATTGGGCCATGCTGAACTATCCCAAGATCGACTATCAAGATCAGTATTACTACGCCACGCCGCGCAGCATGGCCGTGAAGCCCAAGTCGCTGGACGAGGTGGACCCCAAGCTTTTGGCGACCTATAAAAAGCTTGGCATCCCGTTGAAAGAACAAGCCCTGTTGGCCGGTGTCGAAGCGCCAGAAGGCGAGCGGCGGGTGGCTGTGGATGCGGTGTTTGACAGCGTTTCGGTCGGCACGACGTTTAAAGCCGAACTGGCCAAAGCTGGGGTGATATTTTGTTCCATCAGTGAAGCGGTCAAAGAACATCCCGAACTGGTGCGCAAATATCTTGGCTCGGTAGTTCCGCCGACTGATAACTTCTTTGCCACGCTCAACAGC
>Ga0209550_10003613_pt1 | contig 14723 bp, 12 predicted proteins | sample LauGreSuBDMM15SN_2_FD_187567 | JGI IMG/M metagenome (GOLD analysis project Ga0209550, IMG submission 187567) | Freshwater lake microbial communities from Lake Michigan, USA - Su13.BD.MM15.SN (SPAdes) (version 5) | ecosystem: Environmental > Aquatic > Freshwater > Lake | place: Lake Michigan...
TGCCGGCGAAAAAAGGTTGAGCGCGGAACACCGACCAGGACGGCAAAGCGGTCAAGCGGAACTCCGAGCTTCTTGGCCACAAACTCGGCGTCGGCCCACTCCAGCCCCCGGGCGATTCGCTCAATTGCTGCCGACGTGGAGGTCGCTGCCTGGATAATGGAGGGTGCTTTCATCATCTCAAATGGTATTCCTTGAGGTCCAATATTGGACTCAAGCTCCGGTTTGTCAACCGCCCGCCTCGGTTGGACGGGCACCATTCTTGGCGGCCGAACCAGCAGGGCGCGTATCGTCTCCATTCTGTGACGGGAAACCCGGTGGCACGAACGGCCGCAGTTCCAACGAGGCCGGGTCCTGGCGATCGTGCCAGATGCGTGCGACGTAGACCACGCGGGCCTCATGGTCCACCCGTGAGAAGAACACCATGCGAATCAGCGCTCGTTGCCGATGCGCGGCGCGGTAAAATCCTCTAGTTCTTTTTATGCCTGGGAAACTATTCTTGCCTCGGACTTGCGGGAGCCGCGACTGATGGCGTAAGCCCGTGGGCTGTCCGGCCCCATTCAGGCCTCCTCTGGACCCTGAGACCTCCCGCTGGTTCGCGACTGAGTTGCAGCCGCACACCGGCATGCTGCGCGCCGGGCTTCTGAGTCAGTTTCCCGACACCTCGGAGGTCGACGACCTCGTGCAGGATTCTTCCCGCTTATTCTTGTTGAACGGCGCCACGAGGATGGCCTGGGGTGCTCGCACCATCGACTGGAAGATAAACCGCGATTCCAACGTCAGCGGTGCAGTTGCCGAGAATGAGCCCGGACCGGAGGAGCGGTCGACAACGATTCGTTCTTCCAAGTCTTCGGCCAAACGATCGAAATGGAATCTGCGAACGGCGTGGGTTCTAAATAGGAAACCCCGAACTAAACTCCCGACTCGTGTAACGCGTGGGTTCCGTACCAAATTTAACCGTCGGGGATGACATCCCGATCACTAAACGATCCGAACTCAGTCCGGATACTTTCTGAAAATGGTCGGGGCGATAGGATTCGAACCTACGACCTCCTGGTCCCAAACCAGGCGCTCTACCAGACTAAGCTACACCCCGAGAGTTCGAGAGAGGACGGGGGAAGGGTTGGCGTGTCAATGGCGACGTTGGGTTATTGTTCTAAATTTTCCCAAGGGGTAGGGCGCGGGACATGTTGGCGACTCAACTCCGCGTGGGGTGGGCTGGTTTCCCTCCAGGGGGTTGGGCAAAGCTGGAGCTCAAAACGGACGAATCTTGAGGATTTGTTTCCGAGGGAGATCGTAAATAATCTCTGCTTGCCTCGTTCTGCGATAGTCCTTCTTCTGCGTTTTTACATTTCAACCATGGACACCATTTCTCGCGAAAATAACAGCATGCTTCCGGTAGGCGGCATCGTCGTCGGCGTTATCGGTTTGCTGCTCGGCGGCATCGCCCTTCTCCAAATTTCGAAGGTCAACAAGACCCTCGCTGAGCACCAAGCAAAAGTTGATCTGGTGGATACCGTCAAGGGCCAGGCTGAAACTGCGGCCGCAGTTTCCGAAAAAACCTCCAAGGAAGTCGCGGGTCTTACCCGTTCGACGCAGGACGCTTTCAATCAGGTCGGTGGTGAGCTCGGAAATCTCCGCGGCTCTATCACCAAACTCGAGGAAGCGGCCAAGAAGCCCGCTCCCGTGGCTGCCGACAAAAAAGGTGGCAAGAGTGGTCCCGCGGTTGCTGGCCCCGGTGAATACGTCGTCAAGGCTGGCGATGGTGGGGCCAAAATCGCGAAAGCGAATGGGGTCTCCCTCAGTGATCTTCAGGCCGTCAACCCTGGCGTTGACTGGACCAAGTTGAAGGTTGGTCAGAAGGTTAAGCTTCCCAAGAAATAATTTCCGCGCCTGCCGCGCGATGTCCTGATGCCTCCTCGCCCCGCGGCTTGGAGGCATTTTTATTTCCCGGCTGTCACCCCATGACTATTGCTGCCGCTTCCACTGGCCCCTCGCGCTGGGAAAAACTCGGTTCAACGACGGTGGCGCAGACGCGCGTGCTCGATTTACTCAGTGTGCGTTACCGGCACCCGGTGCGCGGAACCGAGAAGGACTTTGTCGTCGTGGCGCCGTCCGATTGGTGTAATGTCCTCGCCCTTACGCCCGACGGTCGGCTCGTGCTGGTGCGGCAGTTCCGCTTCGGGATCGATGGATTTTCCTTGGAGATTCCGGGCGGTGTGATGGAGGCGGGCGAGAATCCGATCGAGGCAGGATTGCGCGAATTACGCGAAGAAACGGGCTTCACGGGTGAGCGGGCGCGTCTGCTCGGGAGCGTGCATCCGAATCCGGCGATTCAGTCGAACCGCTGCCACTTTGTGCTGGTCGAGGATGCGGTGCAGTCCGCCTCGCTGGCCTGGGATGCCGACGAAGAAATCGCAGTCGTGACGATGCCCGTGGACGCGGTGTTCGCGCACGCGCGGGTTGGCGGTCTCACCCACGCACTCGTGCTCAGCGCGCTTTTTTTATTGGAACCGCATTGGCGCGCACGAGCGCACGCTTCCGAGGCGGCCGTTTGACTTGCGGACATCGCCCGATTACGTCAGCCCACTTTCGATCAATTTGATGTCTGCTCACCTTTTCGCCAACGCTCCCGATACGCTGGGCTCCGCACCTGCAGGTTTTTTACCCGAGGGGTTGGAGCGGGAAGTGCGGAAAATTTACGAACGCAGTCCGATTTACGTGCAGCGCTTTCCGCTGCACTTCGAGCGGTTGAAATGGTCTTGTTTTCAAGAGATTCCAGCTCTTTCGAAAAAAGAAATTGTGGAGCGTGGACACCAAGCGTTTTTCCCTGACTACGAAGAGATCGAACGCGGATTGGCGGAGAAAAAATTTGAATACGAAAGCACCGGCGGTACCACGCAGTCGCCGATGACGGTGATCATGGAAGCGGGCTGGTGGAATGCGCAGACCGAGCGGGCTTACCGCGCGTCGCCGATTTTGAGCGAATTCGCCGGTCGGCCGTATCGCAAGTGCGTCCTCGCTCCGGTGGGCTGCTCGAGCAATCTCTGCCCTTTCGAGGATCATCCGTTTCCGCACCGGTATTTTGACGGGGTGGTTTACCTGAATCTTTCGAGTGATCCGTTTGCCTTTCCGGAGGGAGAGTGGGACCGGATTGTGCGCGAGTTGCAGGCGACGAAACCTGACGTCATCGAGGGCGAGCCCGTGTATCTTTCGCTCTTGGCGCGCGCGGCTAAGAAGCGTGGCGTCACCGTGCCAAGCGTGCGTGCGGTGATCCTTACTTATGGTAAGGCGAGCACCCAGCACGGCCGGCGCATAGCGGAGACTTTTCCGGCGGCGCAGGTCGATCTCTACGGTTCGACGGAGGCGGGTTACTTGTTCGTCGGCGAGGCGTTCAAGGAAAACTCGCAGGCCGTCGACGCGAACGCTTTTATCGAACTGGTGCCGTGGCGTGCCAATCTACCGGACGTGTTTCAGATTTACGTCACCACGCGTGACCGCGAGGCGATGCCGCTGTTGCGTTATCACACCGGCGACATTGTGCAGAAATTCGCCGGCGGATTTCGTCTGTTGGGCCGTGAGGGCAACCTGTTCTTCCGCGCCGACGGATCGTTGGTTTCGCCGACCGAGGTCGACGCGGCGCTGCCACCGGGCTTCGCGTGCTGGCACTACTCGCTCGTGCAGACCGGAGAGACGCGATGGGACTTTCACTATGTGGCCGATGAGACGGCCGCACACCGTGAAGTCGAAGCTGCGCTGGCGCAGATGCTCGGCGGCGGGGCCCGCGTAAACGCCTTCCGCCGCAAATTTATCGCACCGGCGGCGAGTGGTAAGTTTTCATTGTTGAAGCCCTTGGCGCGGTAACGGGCTGGGTCGGGTCGGGTTGGGCGAAGGTGGGGCTCCTTCTTGAAAAGGTTAGGCTCGCTAATTCTGCGTGGATGTTATCACGCGCCCCTTTACTTCGAGCGGTTTGGTGAGCAGCTTTTCCGCGTCTTGCGCTTCCACTCCCCCTGCAACTCTTTGCGATGAACCTCGTTGGCTCCCTCTTCGGCTCCTCTATCGGCCGGAAAATAATCATGGCCCTCACTGGCCTGATTCTGATCGGCTTCGTGGTCGTTCATCTGGTGGGTAACCTCCAGATTTTCCAGGACCCTGATCACCTGAACGGCTACGCACAATTTCTCCATCAGCTCGGACCGCTCCTGTGGGTCGCGCGCATTGTTCTCATTGTCTCCGTGGTGCTGCACATTTGGGCGGCGACCGTGCTGACGCTTGAAAACAAGCAGGCGCGCGGCGCCGAGTATGGCTTTAAGCACACGATCCAGGCGACGCTGGCTTCCCGCGCGATGCGCTGGACGGGCGTCATCGTCCTCGCGTTCGTGATCTATCATTTGGCCCACTTCACCTGGGGTGTTGTGCAAACCGAGACCTTTAAGGAAACGCCCCCGTTGAATCACTATACGATGGCCAAAGACTACCGGGTGGCTGGATTCACGGTCGTGAAGGCCGGCGCTGATGTCGCCAATGTCTACAACATGGTGGTCCTTGGATTTCAGAAAAAAGTCGTCGCGCTCTTCTACATCATCGCCGTCGGTTTGCTGAGCATCCACCTCCTACACGGCTTCGACAGCCTCTTCCAGACGCTCGGCCTGCGGAACGCCAAATGGTCCGCGCTCCTGCGCAAGTCCGCGCTCGCGCTCTGCTGGGTCTACTTCCTCGGCAACCTCGCCATCCCCGGCGCCGTGCTCGTCGGCAAACTCCAGCCGCACTCCGCTAAGGTCGCTCCCGCAGTCCAACGCTAATCCCTCTCTGCCATGGCCACGCTCGATTCCAAAATTCCCTCTGGTCCGCTCGCCGACAAGTGGCGCAAGCACAAGGTGGACAGCAAGCTCGTCAATCCCGCCAACAAGCGGAAATACGAGGTGATTGTGGTCGGTGCGGGCCTTGCCGGCTCCTCGGCCGCATCGTCGCTCGCTGACATGGGCTATAAGGTGAAGTGCTTCGTGTTTCACGACAGCCCGCGCCGCGCCCACTCCATCGCCGCGCAGGGAGGCATCAATGCCGCCAAGAATTATCAAAACGACGGCGACAGCGTTCACCGTCTTTTCTACGACACCATCAAGGGTGGCGACTACCGCGCCCGCGAGGCCAACGTGCATCGTCTCGCCGAAGTTTCTGCCAACATCATTGACCAGTGCGTCGCGCAGGGCGTGCCCTTCGCGCGCGAATACGGCGGCCTCCTGGCGAACCGCTCCTTCGGTGGCGCGCAGGTATCCCGCACGTTTTACGCCCGCGGTCAGACCGGCCAGCAGCTGCTCCTCGGCGCTTACTCGGCGCTGTCCCGCACCGTCGGTCAAGGACTCGTCGAGCTCCACACGAATTCCGAAATGCTCGATCTCGTGGTGGTGAACGGTCACGCGAAGGGCGTCATCATCCGTAATCTCATTACCGGAGTAGTCACGCGCCACACCGCCGACGCCGTCATCCTCGCGACCGGCGGTTACGGCAATGTTTTCAATCTCTCGACCTACGCGCGCCAGTCGAACGCTACGGCGATCTGGCGCGCCTACAAGCGAGGCGCCTGCATGGCGAATCCTTGCTACACCCAAATCCACCCGACGTGTATTCCGGTGAGCGGCGATTACCAGTCGAAGCTCACGCTCATGTCCGAGTCGCTCCGCAACGACGGTCGGATCTGGGCACCGAAGCGCATGGGCGAAAATCGCGCGCCGGCTGAGATTCCCGAGGACGATCGTGACTACTATCTCGAGCGTCTCTATCCCAGCTTTGGCAATCTCGCCCCGCGCGACATCGCCTCGCGCGCCGCGAAACGCGTGTGCGACGAAGGCCGCGGCGTCGGCGAGACCGGGCTGGGGGTTTACCTCGATTTTGCCGACGCGATCAAACGGCTCGGCGAAAACGGCGTTCGCGAGCGTTACGGTAATCTCTTCGACATCTACCACGAGATCACCGCCGAGAGCGCCTACAAGCAGCCGATGCGCATCTACCCTGCGGTCCATTACACGATGGGCGGTCTGTGGGTGGACTATAACCTGATGTCGAATGTCCCCGGCCTGTTCGTGCTCGGCGAGGCGAACTTCTCCGATCACGGCGCCAATCGCCTCGGTGCGAGTGCGCTCATGCAGGGCCTCGCCGACGGCTATTTCGTCATCCCCTACACGGTGGGCGACTACCTCGCTGGGCAGAAACCTGGTTCGCGTCCGAGCGCCGACTCCGCCGAATTCAAAGCCGCCGAAGACAGTGTGAACGCGATGTCGAAACGGTTCCTTGGCGCGAAGGGCAAACAGCCCGTCAGCCATTTTCACAAACGCCTCGGTAAAATCATGTGGGATCAATGTGGCATGGCGCGCACGAAGGAGGGCTTAGAGGGGGCGTTACAAAAAATCCCCGCGCTCCGCGAAGAGTTCCACGCGACGGTCAATGTCCCTGGCTCCGGCGACACGCTCAACCAGTCGCTCGAACAGGCGGGTCGCGTCGCCGATTTTATCGAGCTGGGCGAATTGATGTGCCGCGATGCGCTGACCCGCGAAGAGAGCTGCGGCGGCCATTTCCGCGAAGAGCACCAATTCCCCGACGGCGAGTGCAAACGTGACGACGAAAAGTTCGGTCACGTCGCCGCGTGGGAATTCCAAGGCGTCGGCAAAACGCCGATCCGCAACGTTGAGCCGCTCAACTACGAGTTCGTGAAGATGAGTGTCCGTAACTACAAATAAGCCGCACTTTCTTTTCTCGCGGCACCGGCACAGGCCGGCGGCCCCGAGGATATCCCAATTTGTGACATCCTCCTCTGGACAAGCTGTTCCGCCTCCGGCCTCGGTGGCGGCCCCTATTCCGATCGAAAGAATCGATTCCCGGAGCTTGCTCGTGCGCGGACAAAAAGTGCTGCTGGATCGCGACTTGGCTGAGCTCTACGGCGTTGAAACCCGTGCCCTAAATCAAGCTGTCCGCCGCAATCTCGAGCGGTTCCCGGTCGATTTCATGTTCGCTCTCAGCCGTGAGGAGATAGCGAGGATATCACAGATTGTGATATCCTCTGACCTCAAGTTTTCGAACAACGTCAACGTCTATACCGAACAGGGCGTCGCAATGCTCTCCAGCGTCCTCCGCAGCTCGCAGGCGGTGCAGGTCAAGATCGAGATCATGCGGGCTTTCGTCCGCCTCCGTCAGATGATCACCTCGCACGCCGACCTCGCCCGCAAACTCGTGACCATCGAGCGGAAATACGACGCGCAGCTCAAAGTCGTGTTCGACGCCATCCGCGAACTCATGACGCCGATCACTCCCGCGAAAAAAGGTGAGATGGGTTTTCATACCGGTATTTCGGCGCTCAAGCCGCCGCGTGCTGCCACGAGGCGCCGCGCACTCACCCCCAACCCCGCCTAACCTTAATTTCTCTCTATGGTCGCCGCATCTTCCTCCCAATCTATCAGCGTCACCCTCCGCGTTTGGCGCCAAGCCGGACCCAAGGCCCTCGGCCAATTCAAGGACTACGCCGCGAAAGATCTGAATTCGAACATGTCCTTCCTTGAGATGCTCGACGTCGTGAACGACGAGCTGACCTTGAAAGGCGAACAGCCGATTGCGTTTGCACACGATTGTCGCGAAGGCATCTGCGGCACCTGCTCGCTCACGATCAACGGTAAGCCCCACGGTCCCGGCAAAGGCATCGCCACCTGCCAAACCTACATGCGCAGTTTTCGCGATGGTGACATCATCGTCGTCGAGCCCTTCCGCGCGGCGGCGTTTCCGTTGATCAAAGACCTCGTAGTCGACCGTACATCGTTCGACAAAATTATGCAGGCGGGTGGCTTCATCACCGCGCGTGCCGGCTCTGCGCCCGAAGCGAATGCGGCGCCGGTGCCGAAGGGCGATTCCGATTTGGCGATGGACGCTGCGCAATGCATCGGTTGCGGCGCGTGCGTCGCGGCGTGCAAGAACGCGAGCGCGATGCTCTTTGTATCCGCAAAAGTGGGCCACCTCGGATTGTTGCCACAGGGCCAGGCCGAGCGGGATCGTCGGGTGCTCGCGATGGTGCACACGATGGACGAGGAAGGCTTTGGCAACTGCACGAATCAATATGAGTGCAGCGCCGCGTGCCCGAAGACGATCAGTCACGACTTCATCGCGCGCATGAACCGCGATTATCTTGGCGCGACGTTGCGGAGTGCCTTCAAGCCCGAGGCTGCCAGCTCCGCGGGTGGCGCGTAGTCATTGGCGCCTGCTGATTTTTCGGGCGCGACCGCGAGGTCGCGCCTTTTCTGTAGCCTTCCGCGATGAGTGGGGTTTTGCGGACGGCCCCATGTTGTCACGATGAAAACTCGTTTCTCCCTCGGTCCCCTCGCCGCGCTCAGCGTGTTTTTCGTCGCCTTCTTTAGTTTCGAAGCCGCCACGTCATTGCTCCTCGGGCTGGGCTGCGTCGCCATCGTCCTGACGGATACCAACGTGCTTTAAACTCTGGACTTTTCGGTAGCCGCAAGCGCCAGCGAGTGGACGGAGCACCCCTCGCTGGCGCTCGCGGCTACCTGGCAAATCAAAGTCTGAATCTTTTGGGCGCTTGAGATGACGATGCGCCTCAGCCGCGTCCCCTGGTGGCGGAAATGTCTTCGGCCGGTGTCACGGCCTAAGGCCCCGAATATTTCCGACCGGTGGCGTGATCTCTGCCGGCGGGGAGGGGAGAAGCGGTCTCGGCGCTTTACGCGGGAGCAGCTTTTTTGTACTCAAAACACGGCCAGTGCTTTGGCGCTCTCGACGACGACCCAAGCGCCGCCACCGAAGAGGGCGAGGCGGAAGAGGTTTTTCATCAACTTGCGCCCGCGGAGGACGGTGTCGTGCAGGTCGGTGTCGAGCTTGGTCCGGTTATTTTGACCGATAAAGCTGGCGAACCGGGGGTCTCGAAAACGGCCGCGACGATCATTCCGCAGGCCAAACCGGAGAGCCGGACGACGACAGAAATTGAGCAATGCGCGAAGCACATTGGCATCTCGAAAATTTGGTGTCGTTTTATCAAGGGGAAACTCGCTACGTTTCTATTTTTCACGCCTTTTTTCTCAAACCCTTCCACGACCATGCACCACTTCCAATACTCCGGCCATAATTTGCACTGCGAGTCCGTCGATCTCGCCGCCGTCGCCAAACTCTACGGCACGCCCACCTACGTCTACAGCGCGGCGACGATGGCGGACAATTACACGCGCCTTGCCCGCGGGCTCGCCGGCCTCGATGTGCAGCTGTGCTTCGCGATGAAGGCTAACTCGAACATCGCCGTGCTGCGCCACTTCGCGAATCTCGGCGCGGGCTTCGATCTGGTGAGTGGTGGCGAAATCCGCCGGGTGCTCGCGGCTGGGTCGACTGTGAACACGAGTGTTTTTGCGGGCGTCGGTAAGACGGAAGGGGAGATCAGACTGGCGCTGGAAAACGGTATTTTCGCCTTCCATGTCGAGAGCGAGCCGGAGTTGGCCCGCATCAACCATGTCGCCGGCACGCTCGGCGTGAAGGCACCGATCGCGATCCGCATCAATCCCGACGTCGACGCCCACACGCATGCGAAAATCACGACGGGTAAGAGCGGCAACAAGTTTGGTATTCCTCTGAAGCACGCGGCGGCGGCGTATGAGACGGCATCGAAGTATCCGCACATCGCGATCAAGGGTGTGCAGATGCACATCGGCTCGCAGCTCACTTCGGTGGGGCCGTTTGTCGAAGCAGTGGAAAAGGTTTCGTCCTTCGTGGCCGAATTGAAGGTGAAGTATGGCATCACCTACTTTTCGATCGGAGGCGGCATGGGCATTGTTTACAAGGACGCGCTCGCGAGCGGGGACAAGGCGTGGTGGGACGCGCAACCCGCCGACCAGCGCCCGCTCACGCCGGAGAGCTATGGTGCGGCGCTGGTGCCTTTGCTGCAACCGCTCGGCCTCAAGATTCTCCTCGAACACGGGCGTTTTATGGTCGGCAATGCCGGCGTGCTCCTCTCCCGCGTCGAGCATCTCAAGCGGGGTGCCGGCAAGAATTTCCTGATCGTCGATGCGGCGATGAACGATCTGGTTCGTCCCGCGATGTATGACAGCTTTCACGAAATTGTCCCGCTGCAGCGCGACTCATCGCGCCGCGCGCTCCTCGCCGACATCGTCGGACCGATTTGCGAGAGCGGTGACTGCTTTGCGAAGGATCGTCAGATCCAAGAGGTCGGCGAAGGCGAACTCTTGGCGTTCATGAGTGCTGGCGCCTATGGCTATTCGATGGCGAACCGCTACAATACGCGCGGCATGGCGGCCGAGGTGTTCGTCAAGGGCAGCTCGTTTGAGTTGATTAATGCGCGGGAGACCTTCGAGCAGATGATCGCGGGCGAAAAGATCCCGGCGTTTCTGAAGTAAATTCGTTCGCCGCGGATGGACACGGATTAACGCGGAGCGCGCGGCAGCTTCGGCCGGGAGCGACTCGGAATTGTCGGTCGCTTGCTGCGGTCGTCCCGCTTCTCACGAAGCGGGCCACGGGCGGCGGACGTGATCGCGTCCCGCGACAACGGCGGACGTGAGAGTGTGGTAGCCCGCCTCGTGAGAGGCGGGACTGGGGCGAGGAAAGCGCGTTCCGGCGGTTGGTCGGTTTCTTTTTCCGTGTATTCCGGGTATTCCGTGGGCAAACAGAGGACATGAAATTCGTCGTCGTCGGTTCCGGGGCTTGGGGCACGGCCTTCGCGCTGCACCTCGCGCGCGCCGGTCACGCGACGGTGCTCGTCCCTCGTCGGGCCGAGCAAGCAGCGCTCATGGCGACGGCCCGTGAAAATACGGACTATCTTCCCGGGATTGCTTTACCTTTATCCGTGTGGGTGACGGCCGACCTTGCGACTGCGCTGGTGAATGCTGACGTGATTTTGTTGGCGTGCCCGACCCAGGCATTGCGGGAAACCGGTGCGCGGGTCCGGGTGGCGCTGCCGGTCGATGCGCGGTTGAAGATGATCGTGAGTCTGGCGAAGGGCATTGAAATCGAGACGCACCTCCGGCCCTCGCAAGTGATCGCCGAGGTGTTGCCCGGACGAGTGGCGGGAGCGCTCACCGGGCCGACCAACGCGGGCGAGGTGGCGCGGGGCTTGCCGGCAGCGATGGTGCTGGCGTCGACGGGGCCGGCGGAATGCTTGGCCGAGGTGCAAGCGGCGATCAGCGGACCGACGCTGCGGGTTTACACCAGTAGCGATTTGGCCGGTGTCGAATTTGGCGGTTGCCTGAAGAATATCTACGCGATCGCGGCGGGTTGCTGCGATGGATTGAAACTGGGGGACAACACGCGAGCCGCACTGCTCACACGTGCGCTCGCCGAGATGGTGCGAGTCGGCGAGGCGCTCGGCGCGCGGGCCGAAACCTTTTACGGCTTGAGTGGTTTTGGCGATCTCGTGGCGACGTGCCACGGGGAGTGGAGCCGCAATCGCGAGTTTGGTCTGCGTCTCGGCGAAGGCGCGAGTGTCGCGTCGTTGCTCGCGCATCGGAAAACCGTCGTCGAAGGCCACAAGTCGGCGGAGTCGTTTGCGGGATTGTGTGTGGAGAAGGGCATCGACGCGCCGATTTTGCGCGAGGTGCACGCGATTTTGTTTTCGGGCAAGCAGCCCGCCGCCGCGTTGTCCGCGTTGATGACGCGTGGCTTGAAGCGCGAGTGAATCCGAGTGGCGGGCGCGGGGGAATCATGCAGCCGACGTTAATTTTCCCCGACGAGCGGCCATTGAATCGCGGGCCGGAGGTGGTGGCGGAGACGGGTGCTGCGGCGCTGACGGTGGAAAATCTTTGCGCGGCGTATCGGCGGGGGATTTTTCCATGGCCGGGCCGACCGGGCGACCCCATCCCGTGGTGCTGTCCGCGTCGGCGGGCAGTGCTGAAGTTCGACGAACTTACCCCGGGGCGAACGTTGGAGAAGACGGCACGGAAGCCGGGTTGGAGTTACTCGATCGATCGTGCATTTCCGCAGGTGATTGCGGCGTGTGCCGCCGCGGATCGCCCCGGGCAGGACGGTACGTGGATCAGCCCGGCAGTGGTGGCAGCTTACACGGCGCTGCACGACGCGGGCTGGGCGCACAGTGTCGAAGTATGGCGCAATGGCGAACTGGTCGGCGGGCTCTACGGCGTCGATGCGGGCGGATTTTTCGGTGGGGAGAGCATGTTTCATCACGTCGACAATGCCTCAAAGCTCGCGGTCTGTTTTTTGGCCCGCCACCTGAGCGAGCGCGGACAGACGTGGATGGATATCCAGCAACTCACGCCGCACATGGAGCGGCTCGGCGCGCGGGAGGTGACGCGGGCGACATTTCTGGCGCAGTTGGCAAAGGAGATTACGGTGGGGCGGGTGGTATTTCCGCCCGGAGAAATCGGCGGGAAAAAGCCATGATCAGCAAAACCGGTTGGCGCCACAATGACATCGAGGCACGAAGGGGCGAACGGAGAGAGATTCGCGAAAAATCGTTTTAGCCACGGTGGTTTTGCGGGCGGTTGTTCGATTCTAGGAAGTGGGTTTCTCAGTGTTCGGTGATTGAATTTCAAGGGTGAGAGTTACGATGAAAACCCCGCGAGAGCAGTTTTTTCATCGTTAGCCAAGGGCGTCCGAATTCGAAAAACGACCACTCGAGCTCGAAAATAAGGGGCCTGCTTTCGCGGGGAACGACGCCCACAGGTCATCGGATCCTTTACCGAGCCACCGCAAGCGGTCTCTCCGTCGTTCCAGACCGCTGGATCGCCCCCGGCCGGATGCCCGACGAGAAATATCGGTCGGACACCGGCGGCGGGGGGAGCAGCGCGTTAGGGCAGGTCGTAGACTTCCACGAGGGCGGAGCCGATAGTATTGTTGGCGTCGGTGACCTCAGCGGTGTAACTGCCGGGTGCGAGGTTGACCATGAGGGCGGCATCGAGGCTCGTGGCGCCGAACGCAAAGGCTCCGGTGGAGAACGCGGCTTCGGCGATGGCGACGGCGTCGGGCGACGTGGACCAGCCGGCATTACGCGCGATCACGGTGCCGCTGGCGCTGCGGAGCGTGAGTTCAGGGCGGGCGAGCGCGTCGGCGACGCCAAACTGCGTGAGAGCGGGGCCGGCGGCGCGGATGAGGACTCGCTTTGGCACCGTGCCACTCACGACGAGGCCGGCGATGAGGGTATTGTCGCCCGTGCCGACAACGGCTCGGGCGGAGACATTAACGAGCTTCTGTGCGAGGGCATCGCCGGAGAGTTCATACACCTCGAGTAGAACCGGGCCGCTGGTGGCGGTGGTGGCGCTGACGATGGCGGTGTAGGCGCCCGGCTGCAGCTTAGTGAGGACGACGGAGTCGGCGCTGCCGGCGGTGAGCGGGAACGCACCCGAACGCGTGGCGGCGGCGGCGATGTCGGCGGTGTTGGTGCCGGTGCTCCAGCCAGTGTTGGAGGCGATTAACGCAGAACCGCGGTAGAGCTCGACGAGGGGTGAAGTTAGCGCGGTCGACACCCCGAAGTTGCGCAGGCCGGGACCGATTGCGCGCACGAGGACGGTCTTGTCCTGCGTGCCGGAGATCACAAAGCCGACGATCGCCACCTTCGCTCCTGGGCCGGCGCTGGCGCGGGTCGAGAAATTGACTAGGCGCTGGGCCGCGAGGGCGGAGGCATCGCTGCCCAAACCGCTGATGGTTGTCACGGTGCCGCGGTTATCGGTGACAGTGGCGCCGAGCGCCTTGGTCGTGCCGGAGACCGTGCCGGAGATTGTCTGCTGCGAGGCGGTGGTGACGGCGAGGCGACCGGTGGAATCCACGGTGCCTGTGCCCGCATCAATCGTGGAGCCCGACTGGGTGAGAACAAAGGCTTGGCCGGAGGGGCTCACGATGGCGAGGACCTGCGCGGAGCTGCCCGCTGCGCCCGCCTGATAGAAGCCCGCGCTACTTGCGCTGGCGCCGCTCGCGGAGCGGAGGGCGCTCATGCCGATCGAGCCGGCGGTGGAGGAGCCGGAGACGACGCCCCCGGCTGAGATGGAGCCTTGGAACACGGTGTCGTTGGCCGCGGCGGCGATGGGCGGCGTGCCAGCCGAGGCCGGTGCCGTACCGCCGAGCGTGGTGGTGAAGAAACCAAAGGTGCCATTATCACTCACGGAAACGGAGCGACTGATGTAGCCCGTGCGCGCGCCGGGAACGTAGCCGAGGAAGGCACCCGCGTTCTTGTCGTTGATGAAGAGGGCAAAGGTGCCGCCGTTGCTGAGCGTGCCGAAGTAAACGCCAGCGAAGCTACGGCCGCTGATCCTCCCAGGGGAACCGATTTCACTCGGAGAGTTGGCGGCGACAAAGGCCCCGTTCACGCCGACCGCACTTAGCGTTGAAAGGGTGGCAACGTTGAGTCCCGCCCGATTGTCGAAGGTCGCATACGGCGCAGTGCCCGGCGAAATTCCGAACGCTACGTTCACGCGCCGCGTATTGCCGCTATCGTAAAGATTTACGGCATCGCCACCCGTGCTCAAGCCGATGCCGGCGCCGCTATAGCTGCCGATCTGGAGGGCGGGCGGCGGGCTGGCGCCAAACCAGTTGCGCAGGAAGGCCGCGCGCGCTGAGGCAAGATCGGCGGTTTCAATAAAGATGACCGATTCGCCGGGCGCGATGCTGGTGATGCCGCCCAAGGCCAGGGCGGCGGCGGGAGACTCCGAACTGTCGTCCACTTTCCAGCCCGTGATGTTCGCGGCGCGCGCGCCCACGTTGGTGACCTCGAACCAATCCGCGGCAAC
>Ga0209550_10003615_pt1 | contig 14722 bp, 1 predicted proteins | sample LauGreSuBDMM15SN_2_FD_187567 | JGI IMG/M metagenome (GOLD analysis project Ga0209550, IMG submission 187567) | Freshwater lake microbial communities from Lake Michigan, USA - Su13.BD.MM15.SN (SPAdes) (version 5) | ecosystem: Environmental > Aquatic > Freshwater > Lake | place: Lake Michigan, USA...
GACAAGGCTTGATGAGAAGAAGCCACTTCTAAGACCAATCCACGACCTGATGGACGCCCATGAGTTCCACGCTCGTGGCAATGCAAGGATCAACTCAATAGTTGACGAAGCGAGCGCCTACCTTCGCCAGGGGGATTGGGACAGTCCCAATCTGATTGCCTTCAGTAACGGCACCCTTGACATAAGCACCGGCATTCTTCGCAAGGGGCACGAACAGGTGGATCGACTGACCTTCTGCTTTCCGTTTGCGTATGACCCTACGGCCACTTGCACGAGATGGACAAAGTTTCTTGCAGAGACTTACGTCAATGCTGACGGATCACCGGATCCGCAAATTGTTCGAGTCTTGCAAGCGGCAATCCGCTGGACCATTTGCCCCAAGGATCTCCAGAGTGCTTTCGCCTACGAACAGGCTTTTGATGTAGGAGGTCCTAAGGGTTGCGGCAAAGGCGTGACCATGGAGGTGATTCGAGCCCTGTGCGGTGGGCCGCATGGTGCTGGGACTCTGCGATCAAAGATGTTTGGTGACCCAGACTCAATGGCAAGTCTTCTCAACAAGAAGGCCGCAATCGACGCTGATTCTTCTGGCATCGTGCTCGACCCGGGAAGCTTCAACAGCATCGTCAGTAACGAGCCAATCCAGATTTGGATTAAGTACAAAAACAAGTGTGACGCACGTCTGGGTTGCGTTATCTGGCGTTTTTATAACGATCAACCGAAGGTGGCTGACGATGGTGGCGTCGAGGGAATGGCAAGGCGGATCATCACTTTTTCGATCCCTTTCTCAGTTGAGAAAAAGGATCCTCACCTGAAAGGCAAACTCATGGCCGAGCTACCTGGCATCTACCAGTGGGCAATGGGCATGAGCGAAGCCGAGATGGCAGAGGCCTTTAGGACCGCAGGGGAAATCGACAGCTTGAAGGAGGCATCCGTTGACGCCCAGCTGGATGCAAACCCATGGCTCCGGTTTCTGCTTGATAAGCTTCCTTATGGGGTGCAGGCTCATCCCGCGCGGAAGTTGCACCAGCGATACGTCAGGTGGTGTGAAGAGCAGCGGATGAGAGGTATTTATTCAGAAACCTCATTCGGTAAAAAGCTCAGGAGAATGGAGGGTTATCGCCAAACTATCCACAAACGGTCCACGCGTGAAGGGTTGGTGTACGACATCAAGCCTATGAAGGACGTCGACCTGGCGCATTTCTTCGGGATGAAGGCCACCCTGGGCAAACGTGACGGGTCAAACCCTCCACAGGTGGATAGTTCAGCCTCAAACCCTCCACCGCCAGACTCAAGTGGCGGCAAGGAATCTCAGGTAATGGTGGATAGTGTGGATAGTTTGGTCCCTCCCTTTGATGGGAGTTCAAAAGAGGAGGGTAAAGGCGCATATATAGAAAGGGTGGCCTCAAACCCTCCAAACCATCCACACCCTCCACACCTGTCGCTTGTGACGGTCACCGATCGGGTCAAGGCGGCCATGGCCGATGACTGCCGAGGGGAGGATGCAATCCTCAAATGGTGCGCTGACCGCCACCTTGAGCTTGCCAGGACCGAGTGCCGCAGGACCTTGAAGCGGCTGTCGTCGCATGCGGAGGTTGGATAGTCAAAAGCCGATCCGAGCCGCCCAAGCTGGTGAGACCGGCAACGCTGGCCCATCTAGGCCCTAGTCGGCTTCGATCACTTCGCCCAACCACAATCGCGGGTCCCTGCTGACGAATGGGCGGTGGGTAGATTCGAACCGCCTTCATCCGCTAGCGTCAGAATGTGCCACTCCTTAACTGGCACATAAGGTCACCTAAGACTGGCTAATAATTTCACCAACTCTGCCTTTGGAGCGGATGCAACCGCCTCCTCAAATCAGCCGACTGCTGCGCAGAAGCCTTTGGCTAAACAACCTTGCTGTAACGACGCATTGGTCATATCCTCAAGCCCCCGGATGGATGGATCAAAGGGGTGACATCTTTCCTGAAACCGGGGGAAACTGCAAGCAGTCATTAAGTTGCTCTATTAATCCCCAGGGATTCAATTAACATCCGTGACAAATTAGTTGACAGAGGGTGATAACAATTTATAGTAGCAGGAAATTGCAAGTGCAGCCGTGGGCGTCACCATCGGGAATGCGCGGCCGTTCTGGGGCAACGGCCACTATTACGTGTTCACCAAGGAAGGCGCGAGCTGGTCGGATAGCGATTCTAGATCGAATGTCTACCTAGACAAGCTGGACACCGATGGATACCTCGCAAACGTAACGTCGGCCGACGAAAATAGCTTCATTACAAGCTATTCGTATAACGGTGGGACAATCCCCAATAATGGATTCCTCGGTGGAACCGATACGCAGAACACCTCAGAAGGTACGTGGATCTGGCACACAGGCCCGGAGAAAGATCAAGTCTTTCGCTCCAGCGGCACCAATCGGATGTATGCCAACTGGAATAGCGGCGAACCCAACAACTCGAACAACCAGGATTATCTGCGGATCTATACCTCTGGCTACTGGGATGACATTGACCCCGACAGCGTTGGCGGCTATGTGACGGAATGGGGCCGTGCCGGCGCTGAGTTCACGGCTGGATTTGCCGATCTGAACACCAGTGGCATATCCAACGGCTTCGAGAACGGCACGGCGCCGAAGATGAAGATTAATCTTAGTCGTTTTGTGCCCAATGACTATGTCAACTACCCCAACAGCACCCCACTGATCGACATTCCGATCACCTTTGGGGGCACCGCCATCCTCAACACCGATTACACCGTGTCGGTGAACAACGGGGGCAACAGCTATTGGAGCAACGGGCGCCTGTATGTGCGCAACGCCAGCAGCGTTGAACTCACCTTCAACCCGATCAACAACAGCAGCTGGCAGGCCCCACGCACCATCACGGCGACCCTGCAAGGCGATGGCAGCGAGAACATCTACGCGATCAGCGGCAATGCCACCAGCCAGGTGTGGCTGTTCGACGACGAGCCACAACTGAGCTTGGGCCAGGGAGCGTATAAATTTATCCGAACCCCCTACACATCATCCACAACCTATACGCTGCCGACCGAGAACAGCGGCTTCAACACCAACAGCGATGTGTTGGTGTTCGACAACGACGGCATCAACGAATCGGAAGCAACCTTCAACGCCCAGGGCCTTTACGACAAGTTTGCCATCCGCTGGGAAACCTATCTGCACATTCCCGAGACAGGGAACTACGTTTTTCGCACCACCACCGACGACGGCACGAAACTGACGGTTCGCCGCAACAACGGCAGTGGCACTCAACTAGGCAGCTTTAATTGGTGGACAATCAACGGAGCGACCCCCCGCAGTACCGGCCAAATCGCCCTGACGAAAGGCGATGTGGTTTGGTTCCAGTTTGACTACTTCGAGAATGATGGCGGCGCATCCGCGCAGTTGAGCTGGGATCGCCCCAATGGTTCAGGCGGCACGGTATCCAACGAGGTGGTACCCGCCAACGCCATGTTCCTGTCGGAATCGCTGGCAAGGGGGGTGAACCGCACAGAATCGGACAGCGACAGCACCAGCCTGGGTTTTCAACTCTTTGCCAACAAGAGCACGAGCAGTCCGGTCAATGTACAGCTCAACTCGAGCTCAGAAACCTCCAACTCAACCTCAAACACCACAACAGCCCAACGCCAGACTGGCAGCACCCGCGTAGGCGACGACTATGTGATTGTCGACAATAATTCGACCGTCGGCAGCAGCATCATCGGCGTAAATGGCACCAATGGCACATTGTCATGGCAGCCCAATCAAGCCTTCGGAACTCTGCAGAACGTCAAGTCATTTGATGTCAATGTTCTCACCGACAGCTACGCCGAAAACACCGAGTCGGTCACGCTGACGCTCGCCAACGGCACAGGCTATGGGGTAAGCAACAACAGTCAGACGATCACCATCGCTGACAATCCCTTTGTCTTGACGGTCGAGGCCGGCCAGAATCCCACCGAAGCCGGTGCCAACGACACTGACCTCGGCTGGTTCACGATCAAGTCAAACAAAGCTGCTCCCAATGGGGGGCTGCGGGTGCGCTACCAGATCACCGGCGGCTCAGCCACGCGCAACGTCGACTACTACGCACCACAAGCGACCCTCAGCACCGCCAATTTCCTTGCGGAAGATCTTGTTATTCTACCTACCGGTGCCAAAGAAGCGCGGGTCTACATCTCGGCAATTGCCGATGCGATCCGCGAAGGAAATGAGACAGTTTCGCTGAAGTTGATTGCCAACGTTGAAACCGACGACAAGGGTTTCACCTACCAGCGCTACAACGTTGACAGCTCCAAGAGTGCGGCCACGCTGACGATCACCGACAGCACGGCCTACGCCCCAGCTGTGGTGGTCACCCCTGCGGATCGTACCGGTCTGGCGACCGTGCGCGCCCAGCTGGTCAACGGCAAGCAACAGGCAACGTTCGATGTGCACCTCACCAGCCAGCCCCTGGCCAATGTGACGGTCAATCTGATCACGAGCAGCGGCACCCTCTCCGGCCAGCAGCTCACCTTCACCAGCAGCAACTGGACCCAGCCGCAGCGCGTCACCCTCACCGATCTGCGCACCGATGTGGACAGTACGGTGACCCTGAGCACCACCAGCAGCGACAGTCACTACAGCGCGCTGAGCACCGCCCAGCGGGTCATCCCCTCCACCTGGTCTTCCGAGCTGGAGCTGAGTCTCTGGGAGGGTGGCAGCCTGGTGCCGGTGCAGCCTGCGGCGAGCGTGCAGGCGGTGGATGGAGCCGAAGGCAGCAACAGCCGGCTGGGATTTGAGCTGAACCTGGGCTCGCCGGTGGTGGGCAGCCCGGTGCAGGTGTTGTATCAACTGAGCGGAACCAATGGCTTCGTCCTCGAAGGAAGCAGCGCCGACGCGATACACACCCCACAGGCCATCTATCGCCCTCTCGTGCTGCACAACACCAGCAGCAGCGGTGGCTATGCCTTTGCGGATTTCAGCGCGCCTTTAACCACCGTGAGCAGCAGCGGTGAAATCAGCGCCGAGGCCTGGGTGCAGCGGCATGCGGTGACCACCGCCCCGGGCGTTCTGGAATTCAGCGACAGCAGCAGGCTCAACCAGATCACCCTGGGCTTCCACGACACCACCGGCAAGGCGAAGCTGGAGATCCGCGATCCCGGCGGCAGCCTGCTGGTGAGCCTGATCGCCGACAGCGAGGTGGGGCTGAATGAATGGAACCACCTGGCCTACAGCGTGAATGCGCGGGGCGTGGCTAGCCTCTATGTGAATGGTGAACTCGCCAAGCGTGGCCAGCTGGCCCACGCCTCCGGGCTCAAGGTGGCCCTCTATGAAGGCAAGACCTTTGAAACGCTGCGCAGCAACAGCGCTGAGAGCAGTATCAATTTCACCGACAGCTTTGACACAGCGAAGGGGGGGAATGGTGACACCTTCTCAATCCGGGCTACCGGGCAGATTCAAGCCAACAGCAATGGCAATAACAGCTTTGCTGTGCTCTCTGATGAGGGCGTGAGGGTATGGGTCAATGGTCAGCCGGTTGTCGACAACTGGACTCCTCACGGGGGCACCTGGAACAGCTTCACCGTGCCCCACCTGGTGGCCGGCGAGTGGTACGACATCCAGATTGACTATTACGAAAATGGCGGATCGGCGCAGCTGCAACTCGCCGAAAAACAGGGTGGCACGCCGATCACGGCGCTCCGCCATGTGCCCCTCTACAACACAGCCCGCAGCCTCAACTCGATCGGCCGCTCGGCGGTGGCGAGCAGCGGCAGTGGCTACCTGGCCGGCGCGGTGCGCGGCGTGGGCATCTGGAACGCAGCCCGCAGCCAGGACCAAATCCAGGCCTCGATGCTGGCAGCCACGCCCAGTGGCGACGGCCTAATCAGCGCCCTGGCCCTCAACAACTCCACGGCCAGCAGCGTGGGCGGTGCGCCAACAGCGGTGCTGCACAGCGGAATCAGCAACAGTGCCGCCTTCGCCACCACCCCGATCTACGGAATCACCGTGCCCGTGGGTGCCTCCAGCGTGAGCCTGCCGGTGGTTCCGATCGACGATCTCACCGCCGAGGGCACGGAAACCCTCACCCTCACCCTGATCGACACGGGTAGCTACAGCATCGGCGGCAGCAGCGGCACCGCTACCGCCGACCTCTCCGACAACGACACGGCTGATGTGCTGTTCCTAAGCAGCGGCCAGACGGGCAGTGCTGACGGCGACACCACTTGGACCCCCACCTCCCAGTTCAGGGTGAGCGAGGAGGATCCAACCCAGGGCACCAGCACGGCCCTGGGCGTACGGCTCAACAGCCGCCCTTCCGCCTCCGTGAAGCTCACCCTCGACCCGAGCTCCTACGGCAGCGACGAGCTGAAGGTGACCAATCCCGCCAATCCCACGGCGGCCGCAGTGGAACTGACGTTCACCCCAGACAACTGGGATCAGGTGCAGCAACTGCAGCTGCAGGGGGTCGATGACCCCAACGACGACGACGACATCGCCCAGTCGCTGCGCTTCACGGTGACCAGCAGCGACACGACCTACGCCGCCCTCAAGCCCAGCATCTCGGTGCTCACCGTCGACGACGACGCCACCACGGCCAACCCCGCACTCGCCACCACCCAGAGCAGCTCGGCGCCACTGGTAAGTCTCACAGGCCCCTCACAAACCACGATTAAGGAAGCCGGCACCGACAGCGCCACTTTCACGATCAGCCTGCCCAGTGCGGCCAACGCCGACACGCTGGTGTTCCTGGAGGTGGACCCACGGCTCAGCCAGGTGATTCCCAGCGACATCACCGTAACCGCCGGCAGCGGCAGCCAATCGATGGCGGGGCTGACCCGCTTCGGCTGCGTATCGGGAGCCAGTGAAACCTCGGCACTCGACAGTGATGGCATCAATGAGAACGCCACGACGTTCAGCGCCAATCAGCTCAAGGGCAACTTCACCAGCACCTGGTCGGGCTACATCTACATCCCGGAAACCGGCAGCTACAACTTCAGCGTTCCCGTTGTGGGTGGCGTCAAGCTGAGCCTCGACGCCCAGGTTGTGATCGACAGGCTGAGCAGCAACTCCCAGGCAACCTGGAGCACGGGCACCCTGCAACTCAACCGCGGTGATTTCGTCGCCGTGACTCTCGACTACCAATCCTTCAACAACAGCAGCCCCAGCGTCGCGTTGCGCTGGACGCGACCCGTTGATGGCGGTACCAGAACGTTGGACGAGCTGGTGCCAAGCGGATCCCTCAGCCGCACCGATGGCTTCAGCCTGCTGATCCCCAAGGGCGGCGCCAGTGTCACCTTCAGCGTGAAGGGGGTGCAGGACCAGGTGGATGAAGCCAACGAAAGCCTCGCCGCTGCCCTGCTCAGCGCCCGCGGTGTGGAAGTGGTGGTGAAGGGTCAGAGCGGCACCAGTCAGCTGCAGGTGTCACTGGGCACAACGGATCGCGAATCGATCAACCTGGCGGCCGGCACGGTTCTCAACCTCGGCCAAGACTTATCCAGCAGCGCCAGCCAGAACGATGCCATAGCCACCTTCACCCTGAGCAGTGCGGCCACGATCCACCGTGATCGCACCACAACCCTGGCGGGCAGCCTGGTCTGGACCACCTACGGCCAGTCGAGCAGCTACGCCAGCTCGGTGACAGGTCTGGTGGCTGGCCATGACAACGATCTCTACCAAGTGATCGACCCGAGTGTCTCGCTGACGCTCACCGCGCCTCTCGTCGCCAGTGGCAGCAGTTATTTAGCCAGCCTGAAGCTGGAGACCACCAACCACAGCAGCGTCACGTTGCCGGCCAGCACCACCCTCACGTACATGGTGGAAGCCACGGGCGAGTTCGTCTCGCTGGTGCTCTCCAACAACCTCACCCTTGCCAGCGGCGAGACCCTCAACAACATCGCGGTCACCGTACCGACTAACAGCAGCACCCTTGATCCGACATCCACAGCCCTGAGCGGCCTGAGCAGCAGCTACGTGCTGCCAAACACGAACGTGGTGCAGCTGATCGACGACGATCTGGCGGGTCTGTGGTTCTCCCTCGATTCCGCCGGTAACCAGCCGGTCAACAGCACGCGGGTGAGCCTGAGCGAGCAGGGCAGCAACGTGACCCGCTATGTGCGGCTCACCAGTCAGCCCACCGACGCGGTGACGGTGTACGTGGAAACCGCGGACAGCAGCGAGGTTGTGCTCCAGGTGGCAAGCAGCAACCCAGCACCGGCAGGGTCACGGATCGCATTCACCTTCACCCCGGGCAACTGGCAGACAGCCCAGGCCTTCACGGTGCTCCCGGCCGACGACAAGCTCGTGGATGGCACGATCAATGTTGATCTCCACGTTCGCACCACCAGCGCCGACAGCTTCTACGCGATCGATGAAGACAACCTGCCCAAACTGCCGTTCCAGGTCAACGACAACGACAGCGCAAGTCTGCGCGTTGAACTGCAGCAGACCAGCATCAGCAGGGCTGGCAACGGCTTTGTGAATCTCAGCCTTACGGCAGAGCCAACGGCTGATGTCACGGTGAGCCTGGTGCCCAGTGACAGCCAGTTCACCATCAACGACCGCAGCATCGGTCGTGGAGAAACTCTGGTCTTCACCCCGGACAACTGGTCCACCATTCAGACGGTGGGGCTCTGGGCCATCGACGACAACACGGTGGAGGACATAACCAGCAGCCAGTTGCAGCTGAGCACCTCCAGCAGTGACAGTCGCTTCAACGCGCTCAACATCAGCCCGGTCAAGATCGACATCGTTGACAACGATCCGCCCCAGGCCCTGATCACGCTGATCAGTGACAGCACGGAGGAAGCCAAGCCCGGCCGATTCCAGATCCAGCTCAGCCATCCGGCGCCGAGCTCGGCAGGATCCAAGGGCACCCAGGTGAACTATCAAATCTCGGCCCTGAGCCTGGATCCCGGACTGGGGTACCCAGCCAGTCCATCCAGCATCAACAAGATCACCCAATCGCCAGGAGTCACCAGCGGCCACGTGCGCATCGCTCCCGGCCAGAGCAGCAGCGATGTGATCGTGGTGCCGATCGACGACTTCGTTGCCGATACGGTGAACAAGACCTTCACCGTGCAACTGACATCAGGCGACGGGTACGCCCTGAGCAATGACAGTGCCAGCAACAGTGCCACGGTTCAGATCATCAACAACGACGTGGCCGGCGTGGTGCTGTTCACCTCGGGCGAGCGCGTGCTGGTGAAGGAATCAGGCGAAAGTGCCACCTACCAGCTCGCCCTGCTGAGCCAACCCACGGCCAACGTGTCCGTCACGATCACCGAGCAGATCCCCAGCGGTGGCAGCCGGCAGCTCGGCACCAGCAGCACCACCTACACCCAAACACTCACCTTCACGCCGAGCAACTGGTACACGGCCCAGCAAGTCAGCGTGAGGGCCTACGACGATGGCCTCATCGAGGATGGCACCGGTGACAACCAGTTCACCGGCATCCATGCCAGCCAGCTGAAGTACAGCTTCAGCAGCACAGACACCCACTACAACAGCGCCAACCACAGCGGCGACAACAGCCATTTCACCAACATGGTTCAGGCGGTGGATGTGCTCGACTACGAGCTCTCCAGCCAGACCGCCGACGCACTGCATTCGTCGCTCACCTCGCTGCAGGAAGGGATCGACAGCCTGTCGCTGCCGATCGTGGGCAGCCTCGATGGCAAGGCGGGCGATGGACTGCGCAAGTTCATCACCAACTTGGTGAACAGCGTGCGACAGATCGGCACGCCCACACCCAAAAAGCTCAGCAAACTGCTGAGCGAGGAAATCGCCGATGCCCTCGGCATCCCGGAGAGCGCCGTCACCGTCAGCCTGTCGATGCAGGGCACCACTGCAGTGGTGGTGAGCTTCCGCTTCGCCGACAGCTACGACGTCTTCAGTATCCCCCTGGCTGCCGACTTCGGCCTGCCGGGCCTGGGGTTCCAGAGTGAAGGCACCCTGGACGCCTATTTTACTTATGACGCCGGCCTGGAGCTGATCTTCCCGCGTTCAGGCGACGTGTACCTCAACACAGCCACCAACAAGACCTACCTCAACGCCGACTTCAACACCAGCCTCTCGGATGATTTCAAACTCACCGGCGGGCTCGGCTTCCTGCAGCTGGATGCCGTGAATCAGGAGAGTGTCAATGAGAACGTTGAAATCGGCGGCAGTCCGGCGAGCACCGAGCTCGACGTGGCCTTTGACCTCAACCTCCACGGCGGAGCCGGCAGCGATGGCAAGCTCACCGTCTTGGAGTTGACCAACAGCGGCCTCGATCTGGAGCAGGTATTTCAGTATGCCCTGGCGGGCAACGCTGCCATGTCGTTCGGGGTGACCACCAGCGTCAACGGCTCGGCGGCCATTCCATCCCTTAGCTTCGACCTCGCGAGTCTACTACCGCTGTTTGATTACTCGAATGCAGGCAAAACTGACGACCCCGAGAACGCCACAACGTTCTACTTCGATAACATCAAGCTCGACTTCGGCTCCTACATCACAGAAATGGTGAGCCCGATCGTGGACGGGCTGGATTCCATTCTCAATCCCCTGTATCCAATCGTAGACGCCCTTTATAGCGACACACAGATCTTTGCAAGTATCGGCGTCGAGAAGACATTCGACGTCGACAAAGACGGTCATGTCACCGCCCTTGATCTGGCCTCCTGGTTTGCCGATTTCTACGCAAAGTTTGATCCCAAACAGGGAGCCCAACTGAAGGCATCCGTTGACAGCACGATTGAATTCCTTGATGTAATCAAGGGGGTCATGGATCTGATCCGCGACCTCGAGAAGATGAGTGAGGAAGGCGCTTTCTACATCGACTTCGGCAGTTACGAAATGCCCGCCTTCAACGCCGGCGATGCATCGGAAGAGACCACAGACGTATTGGTCGATGAAAACAACACTCCGAAACTCAGCAGCAACACGGCCAAACAGGCAGACGCCGGTGGCACCAACAGCTCAGGAGGCTCCGGCTCCAACACGTTCAAGGACATCATGAAGCAGCTCGATGAGTTGGGCTTCAAGATTCCCTTGATCGACGATCCCAAGAACGCGATCAAACTGCTGCTTGGTCAAGATGTCAGTCTGTTCGAATGGCGCTTACCGGAGATGGGCATGTCGGCTGAGATTGAACAAAGCTTCCCAGTCTATCCAGGCATCGAAGGCACCATCGAAGGCGGCTTCGGAGTCGACGCCACCATCGGCTTCGGCTTCGATACCTACGGCCTCAATGAATGGAAGGACAGCGGCTTCAAGGCCAATGATGCCTGGAAGGTATTCAACGGCTTCTATGTAAATGACTTGCTCAACGGCAAGGACGTGCCGGAGTTCAGTCTGGACGCCACGATGGGAGCTGGCCTGGGGCTTTCAGCCGTGGTAGTGAGAGCCGACATGACAGGCGGCCTGGAAGCTGCCGCCAGCTTTGACTTGCTCGATGAAGGTGAGATCGCCGGCAAATCCGACGGCAAGATCCGCGGCTATGAGATCAGCGATCGAATCAGCAATCCCCTCGACCTGTTCGAACTGGTGGGGAGCCTTTCTGCATACCTCAAAGCGCAGGTACAAGTAGGTATTGACTTGGGCTTTTACTCCTACTGGGACACGGTGTGGTCGGAAAAGTTAGCTAAAATCCCTATCTTTGAATTCGGTGTCGGCGGCAGCTACGGAAGCGGCACGGCGTCCAACGGTTATCTCCAGGGAACCACCGTGTTCTGGGATAGCAACGGCAACCTCACGATCGATTCCTACGAGCCCTTCACAACCAGCAGCGACGACGCCCACTACAACCTGCGCATCGATCACCGCACCTTTGACACCAACCGCAACGGCACGATCGACTCCAGCGAAGGCCGCCTGATTGCCTTTGGCGGCATCGACAGCAGCACGGGTCTGCCGCTGGAGGTGCCGTTTATCGCTCCCCTAGGCGAGATGCTCACGCCGCTCACCACCCTGCACAGCCTCGCCCTCGACGAGGGGCTGAGCGACGCGGATGCCTCCGCTTGGATCGATCAGGCCTTCGGCCTGAAGGGATTCGACTATCTCCGCGAAGACCCGGTGCTGCGGATCAATCAGGCTGGAGATGTGCCAACGGACCTTGACCTTGGTGCGATGGCCTCCTACATCGGCCACATCAAGCTCCACTACGGCTGGGATGTGCTGGTGTATTCGCTCCAGCAGCTGCTCTCTGAGCAGTATCCAGAAGACCTCGAGACCGAATTGGGCTTGATCACCGCTTTCACGCGGGAGCTGCTGGGCCAGCCCACCACGAGAGCAATCAATGACAGCCTCGCCTTAGCCAACATGGGAGCAATCAGCCGACACACACCGGACCTGGCCGCCGACCTGGGCCCCCTGGCACTCCTGGCTGGAGAAATGGCCGCCAATGCCAACTGGCACCTCTCCCAGGTGATCGATGGTGTCTTCTCCTCCGCGAGGGAAGGCAGCATCACCCTGGCCGAGGCCCGGGAGGCCATCAACACCCTCAAGCGCGATGCCTTCAACCACTACCGCCAGGAAACGGACAGCCTCAGCTCCGAGCTGCATCTGATCGACGACCCGGCCGAGCTGCTGCGCGAGGTGCAGGAGCGGCTCCAACAGGTGTACGGAGGCTTCGTGGCCAAAAACTTCGCCTCCGACGCGAAAGAGCTGATCGCGGATCTGGACCTCGGCTGGATCCTTGAACCGGGCACCGCCCTGATCAGCCCAACGCCCTTCAGCAGCCGCAATCTTCTGCAGGCCCTGGGTGTCACCACCGGCGCCCAGCAGCTGGGGTTCACCCTGACGGCCGACCCTGCCCAGAACGTCCCGCAGGAGGTGCGACTGCTCGCCAACCTGCAGAGGCTGGGTCTGAATCAGCGCACCCCCGGGCAGGCGTTCACCTACTTCGTGGATACCGACCTCACCCCCAACACCTTCCTGTACGACGCCAACAGCCGCACAGGGGCAAGGCTGTTCAACCTCGGCACGGGGCTGCCGCTGCTGGCGGAGCTCAACTACATGGACGGCGCTCGGGGCGACCGCGATGACCGGGCCGGCGTGATCGAGGATCCGGGCACCTTCGGTGAGCTGGTGCAGGCGCACCAGTTCAATGCCACGGCCAGCTCACCGATCCTCACGATCGGCGCCGCCGCAGCCGATCCGCTGGAGGCGGCGGTGTTTGCCACCAGCTCACTGGTGCAATCGGGCAGCACCTCCAACCAGGTGGGCTACCTAGTGCTGGGAGAGACGGAATCGTGGAATCCCAACCTGATCACGGTCGGCAGCCTCCGGGAGCGACTCCAACTCCTCGGCGGCACGCTTGAGAACAGCAACACCCCCAGCCTGGGCAGCAACACGTCGCTCTCGCGTGAACTGCAATTCACCACCGGCGACCGACTGGTGTTCCTGGAGTTGTCGGATCTCACGATCTGGGACATCGCCGACCGCTCCACCACCCTCGATCAGTTGGCCAACCGTATCGGCACCCTGGAGGTCAGCACCTCATCGGCTGGCGGCGTAGCCACGCTGCACTCCCAGCGGTCGGGCCTCTCCATCCAACTGGCTCTCCAGGAAGATGAGGCCTCGCTGGCCGGTTTCGTGGCCCGCCAGCAGCATCAGGCAGCCGTGCTCGACTTCACCGGTCTAGGCACCGCCGAAGTTGCCGGTGTGCTCGAACTGGCACGGGAAGCCTCCTACAACTCACAGGTGAGCTTCTACCGGGTGCTCAACGCCAGCGGAGCGGTGGCCGACCCAGTCACCGGCGCGCCGATCCTGCCGGGCCAACCGGGCTACGAGGCGGCCGCGAGGGCCAGCCAGGTGAGCAATCTCTCCAGACTCTCCGTCTCCAACAACCGCACAACTTCCAGAAGCGTCACCGTGTTGGACTCCTTCATGCTCGCCCCCCTTGCAGACGTGGAGTCCGGCACGACACGGCACACCTTCTTTGCGTTCAACGAGGCCAACGCCGATGGGGTCCAGCACTTCCAGGTTCTGGGCGACAACGTCTTCGGATTCGAAGACCTCTACGGAGGAGGGGATAGGGATTTCGACGACCTGATCTTCTCGTTCAAGCCCACCACCCTCTCCGCAGGAATTTGACGACTTTTTATCTAAATCACCTGGGGGCTTAATGGAGCAATTTACTGACTGTTTACAGCCTTACTGCTCAAGCTGATGTGCGTAAAAGGATAAGCCCGCTAAATCGGCAGGATGTGCCTCAAATTTCTAAGGAATTAGGTATTTATCGTTCAACGCTCAATAAATGGCGTAGCAACAGGCGATTGAAACGGAAACTGGTAGCAATGATGACACTCCTTTGAGGCATTTGTATATTTTACGTGAATGTTATTTGGAGACTTATTTCTAGAGTTTCTAATATTGTACTAATTCAAATTAATTCAGTTTGGCGCCAACAGCATCTGCCTTCCACCTCTTTTACTAAAGTAGCTATCAAATTCAATAATTTAAAACAAAGGCTTATTAATAGTTTTAATCTTGAAATAGTGCGCATTTCAAGGATTTTGCCATAAATCCCCGGCAATAGCAGGTAACCGCTGAGTCTGCTTGCAGTCCCGTATCTCCTTAAGCCCTGCTGTGCTTCTCGGTGTAAACCCTGGTTCTCCCCCCGAAATTCCGGTTCCTATACATCCAAGCCTTTTAGCAATCCTGCCGCGTTTGCAGTTAGTGCACGATTGTTGGGATTTACTTAATAATCAGAAGGAGTATTACCTGCCCCGTTGTGAGCGGGAACCTGATTCAGCATATAAAAGG
>Ga0209550_10003616_pt1 | contig 14722 bp, 13 predicted proteins | sample LauGreSuBDMM15SN_2_FD_187567 | JGI IMG/M metagenome (GOLD analysis project Ga0209550, IMG submission 187567) | Freshwater lake microbial communities from Lake Michigan, USA - Su13.BD.MM15.SN (SPAdes) (version 5) | ecosystem: Environmental > Aquatic > Freshwater > Lake | place: Lake Michigan...
AGGATTCTTGAGTGGAAAGTATCGTCCAGGTGTGACAGAAGTAGATTCAAAGCGGGCAGCAGGTGCCAGAGAGTATGCAACTGATAAGAACTACGCAGTCCTAACAACTATGGATGAAGTTGCTAAAAACCACAATGTTTCACTTTCAGCGGTTGCACTTGCTTGGTTACGAGCACAACCAAGCGTGAGTGTTCCTATTGCATCTGCTAGAACTGTGGAACAGGTAGAGGAGATTGTGCAGGTTGTGGAGTTAAGCGTGGAAGAAGTTGAGAAGCTGAATGGGGTTTCTGCTTAGTCACTGGACGGAATACGCCAGAACCACACAAACGCCCCTAACCAGTAAAGGCCAGCTAGAACTACTCCTGGTGTGCCAAGTCTGGTGCTGAAGAAATAAACAACTAGAGCAATCCCAACAAAGCTAGCCTGCATCCCCCATAAGCAATAGGCAGAACCCCGCTTACTAAATCCTTTGCGCATTAAACGATGGGATAAATGATCTTTACCGCCAGTAAAGGGTGAAATACCTCGGCGTAGCCGTGAAAACACAGCAATGCATGTGTCCAAAATAGGAACCGCTAACAACATTGGCAAAATTGCCATTGAATTAAACTGAGGAGCAATTCCTGGGTTGAGTCGGATAGTTAAAATCCCAACCAACACACCCAGAAAGAGTGCACCAGTATCGCCCATATAGATCTTGGCTGGAGATTTGTTCCACAACAAGAAGCCCACTGTCGCACCGCATGTAACACAAGCTAGAGCTGTTATAAGCTCTTGGCCTTGATTGCCTGCAATTAGGGCAATACCAAAAGTAGAAACAGCAATAGTGCCAGCTGCCCCGCCATCTAAATTGTCAAAGAAATTAATCGAGTTACATATTGCAACAATCCAGAGAACAACAATCACGTCGTTAACTAATTGACTACCAAATGCGAATACTTGAAGGTCACGATTAACCAGAAAGAGCGCGACAAGGATTCCAACTGCTGTTTGTGCGATTAATCTAGGTAAAGCTGGTAGGCCTTTTATGTCATCAATTAAGCCCATTAAACCTAAAACTGCTGCTGGAAGAAGTGCGTAGGAGATTAAAGGGAAAGTTGTCTTTGTGTAATCAGAGAAATAAATTGCACCATAGGTAACAATGGTGATGCTTAGGGCGATTGCCACTCCACCTAAATATGGAACGGGCTCTTTTTGGGTCTTGCGCTCTATATTGGGCAGATCCATCAGAGACAACTTGATTGCCAAATTTCGTAGGGGGAAAGTAAGGATCCCGCATATAGAAAAGGAAATAACGAAAAGAAAAATATATTCCGTAAGAGAAATACTCATAAATTCTATTGTACTCAAAATCTAAAGAATTTATCAATCTCAGTGTTGCAAACTTGGGAGGTATTAATGCTCTATTCGATTCCCTGCTTTTCTTCGCACTTTATGGCTGCGTCAATTGTCTAATGACACTAATTACTTAAGCACCCCTTGACCGCACAAAGATAACATTTCCATGAAATCTAATCGGAACTTTAAGCAAGGGAACAAATCCAACTTCCCCAAGAAATGCTTCAATTTCCTCATAAAGTGGCGCACCGTCATAAACAGAGTAATTACTACACTCAATTTCCAGAACATTACAATTCTGTAGTAAATTTCCAGCACCTTTTAATATTCCAAGCTCTGAGCCTTGGGTATCGATTACCCAATAATTAAAGTGTTGATCCAGAAAGTGCGACTCTATGTTTTCTAGACGTTTCATCCTTAAAGACAGTGAGCCCTGATGCTCCACTTGTGAATTTGAGCCATACTTTGTATCAAATTTGAATATAGATGAAGACATGTAATTATTACTTGCCAAGAATATTTCTACTTCCTTGCCTTCAAATTCGCCCAGTAGTGCTTCGATACTGTTTTGATTTGCAAAATTACTTATGTGGTTACGTAATTTGAAAGCCACAGAAGGTAAGCACTCGAACCAAAGTACACGTAAATTCAATGACGCATACTCTTCGGCTTCTTGACCGGTAGAAGCTCCAATGTGCAGAATTGAGTTACAAGACATAAGCAGACGGTGGCGAATTTTAGCAAAATCTGACTCGTACAAATTATCAGAGAATTTGCTTTCCAAAGTTTGAGTTAAACACTTAAAGAGCAATTTCTTAACACTGTGCTTAAAGCCATAAAAACTTTGTGTTAATCTGGGCAGATTATAACTTTGCATAGATTCCAAATTCCTAAAATCTAGCTGAAAAAATCTCAGAGAAGAGGGGTTTAGATACAAAAACACTATTGATCGCATCTTTGTAAACAACAATGTAACCAGATCCTATTATTTTTAAGTAAATATTCGCGTGTTCAACTGAAAGAACTCGCAAATCCGGATGAGTGTCTGATAATTCTACGATAATCATCTTAGGTCGCCAGTAATCTATATCAAACCCAGCAAAAACTTGCTTCTCGTAACCTTCGACATCCACTACTAATAGCTCAAATGCTGGGTCTAGATTTCGGCTTGATAAGAAATCATCAAGCGTTACTACTTTTGCGGTGACAATATGGTCAGTGAGACTTTTCAATGCCCAATCAGTCGTCTTGTACTCTTCGTAGAGTTCAGGCCGGCCCGTGCTTAACAATCCCGCCACCTTTAATTCAATTTGTTTTTCGCCCGGTGCTGCTATTCCAAGATTGTGAACAGAAACTGAAGGATAATCTTTGAAATTCAAGGATGCTTTTTTAGCTATCTGTGAAATTGGCTCGACTAACTCCCCTCGCCATCCTCTCTTAGCTAAACAAAAGGTATTACTTACTTGTAGGCCATCATTTGCACCAATTTCAACGTAGGTGCCTAGAACATCTGTCCCAAAAAATAATTCGTATAGATATGCCAGATTTGATATTTGACAATCATCCTCCAACTCAAAAAAAGAACTGGCATCGCTATCAGTAGTCACACTTGATGTGAGGATAAAACGTCTAATTTTGCCCTTAATCCGGTTTTTTAACCCCATACCTAAATTCTATCGCAAAGATACCTTATAGTTGCAACACAGTGAGAAGGTTTTTAGAAAGGACGGCTGTGGTCAATAGACAGAGAGTTGAATTAATTGTTCAAGGAGGGTTTGGGAATCAATTATTTCAATATTTCGCTGGATTACATTTCTCACGTTCCCTGGCAAAACCGTTAGTTTTGAACTTGAATAGGTTTGATTCAACATACAAAAATTCAGAATTCTCTCGTAACTTTGAACTTTCTCAGCTCTCCATTTCTGGCGAGTATTCAATAAACTTGTCGAGGGTACCATCTTTGATTTCTAGATTATGCGGCCAGAATAACTGGTTAGACCGTCAAAACATAGTTGCACGTAATTACTCAGATTTAGCAAATTTTAGGAGCACTGCTTTTATCCTAGACGGTTATTTTCAAGAGGCGAAACCAATTACTAAACATACGGAAGAAGTAGTCAGCTTTCTCAAAAATGTGGCTGAAGGTCCTGCATACACCACACTGATCAAAAGTTTGAAGAGAGAATCTGCTACTTGTCTTCATTTGCGATTAGGAGATTATCTGCATCTGAAAGACTTTAAGATACTTTCAAAAGATTTTATTGAGGATTCTATGAGTTTAATTAAGCAAATTAACCCGACAAGAGTATATTATGTGATCACCGATTCTCCCCATGAAATAGATAAACTCTATGGTGATGTACTTTCAAAATGGAATTTCAAGATGATTGATTCAAAGCACTTCTCTTCCCACCAACTAATTATATTGATGAGCGGTTTTGAAAACTTGGTGATATCGAAATCATCACTAGGTTGGTGGGGGGGCTTTCTTGCAGCTCATAACCAGAAGCTTGTAATTGCTCCTGCCGATGTACAAAGTTCTACTCTGGGTAACTTCACCGTGGACCAAGTAATTCCAGAATGGCACACACTTCTTAACTGACAATGTGATATTTGGAGTAAAATCGATAAAATGAAGAGTATGCGTCAGGTGCAAATGCCAGCCAGAAATGTATTGAAGCTGTCAAATCGCCCTGACCTTTATATTAAGTTTCTCTACGCTAACTCAACTATCCAGCTAGGTTATATACCCGAGGATATTCGTGAGGCCTACCTAGATAGCATTAGGAGTTTCAATGATTTTTATGAAGAGGCTCCTAGGAAAATTGGTCCTATAGATTTTTTGCAGAGTTTTGACGCACTTATTGCGAGTATTTCAGGTAGAGGTTTTCAATTTTCTCAAAACGACGAGCCAATTTTTCTAAATAGTGATCTTAAGTTGATAAATGGTGCCCATAGGGTAGCTGTGTCAGCAGTATTAGGGCTTACTCTAGAATTTAACATTACGGATTCTGTGGATGCCGAATACGACTACGAATACTTCATGAAACGTGGTATGAATAAGAGGACTTTGGAATTGTCATTAAGGGCTAAAACTCATCTTGATCAAAATCTGCAATGTGTAATTGTGCACGGAGTTGTAACGGATAAGGCTAGAGAGTTAATTAAGAGAAAACTCACAGAACAGTCTAAGTTATTTTACTTTATAGATATTAAATTGGATGTACCAAAGGAATTCTATTTAAAGTATATAAACTACTTGCTATTCAGCCCTGAGCCAATATCTTGGCAAGGCGACGCTGCAAGTGGATTTAAGGGACTAAAGTCTCATGCCAGAAAATCATTTGGCAATCAACCTACAAGTTTTTATTTTCTGACGGATATATCTCAATCAAATCTGATTGAATTAAAAAGTAACCTAAGGAGTTTGACTACAGCAAAAAATTTCGGAGTACATTCTGCGGAGACTCCAGAAGAAGTCATCGAGATTATGAATTTTGTTACCAATGATTTAGTGACAAATGGAAGCCAAAGGGTTAACTATGATTTTGACATCGATTTTCTCGAAAGATTGCGCGCTGCTAGAAAATTACTGGAAGATAATTGCATGATTGAGCATACAATAATTGGCGGGAGCGCAGTTTTGGAAGTGTTTGGCCTACGCAAGTCACGAGACCTTGATATATTCATTGAGCAATCGAGCTTAGAGACCTTTGAATTAATTGATTCTTTTGACATTTCAATCTCAGCATTTACTACTCTGAACCTTGGCTCTTCGATTAAGGAATTACTATTAGATCCAGGTAAGAGTTTTTCTCTTGCGGGTTTAAATTTTATTTCGTTATCACAACTTAGGGATTTCAAACTTAGTCGTGCTGAATATCCTAAAGACTATCGAGATTTAGATTTGATTGTCAATGTTTCCGACAAAAAAGCTAACGTGCGTGTTTATCGCAAACTTATGTCACTACTTAAATTTAGGATTTGGAAAATTTTCTCAATATTTATTTTTATTGCCCAAAAAAGTAAGGATGAAATTGTTAAGCGTCCTTTACTATTTCGAGCAGTCAAAAGAATTAAGAATTTTGTGATTTCTAGATCCTCAAGAAGTTATGAGTAAGTCTTGATACTCATTAGATTCTTCGACTCCTCGAAGAGATGGCTGACATTGCTTTCTTTCCGTGTGGTTAGGCGTTTGGTGGAATTTTTCGGTTTTAGTAGAAAACTTGCGTTATCGACAAGAATATTTAATGCTCAGGCCGGAAATGATTTGTTGCGGGATGCAATTCGTAAAGGTTCACCAATTCTTATCTCAAGGTTTGGGACCACAGAAATGGAATTCTGTCTAGACTCACACATTCTAAATTTGGAGAGTCCAAGTGTCTCCGAGAAAACAATGAATCTTTGGAGATTATCTGGTGTCTTCCCTTTAAACAAAGAGCAACTATCCAAATTCTTTGATGTTTACACATCTAGTGCAAGGAGTATTGATATATGTGGGCTTAGAATTAAGCCCACTGAGTACAGTTACTGGAATCTTGAGACACGAATGTTGCGAGAATTTCAACCTAGTTCATCGTATGTTGACATAGATTTACTCTGTCCGATTAGTATCAAAGATCCATGGACTAATTCTCTTGAGGGCAAAAGAATCCTTGTCATTCATCCATTTAAGGATTCAATTGAAAGGCAATTACTACTAAGAGCTAGTTTATTCAAAGATGCTGATTGGCTTCCAAAAGCTGATTACACAGTTCTTAAAGCTCCTCAAACTCTATCCGCTACATGTGCTAATGAAACTTGGACCGATAACTTGGAAGAGACTATGGATAGAGTCTCTAAAATTGATTTCGATATCGCATTGATTGGTTGCGGTGCCTATGGGTTGCCATTAGGGGCCAAAATCAAAGAAAGCGGGAAGGTTGCTATACATGTGGGCGGTGCACTCCAACTCTTTTTTGGAATTCTTGGTTTAAGGTGGGAAAGTGAATTGGAAAAGATTATTCCCGAAACTCATTTTAAGAATTGGTGTTGGCCGGATGCCACTGAAACTCCGGTTGCTTCAAAGGTTGTTGAGGGAGGAGCCTACTGGGGTGGGTCCCCGAACGATTCTGGCTAGTTGGGCGAGATGAAAGGGTGTTACTTTTCATTAATACCTTTTAATAAGAATTGCAGGCAAGAATCAACTTCAGAATTATATTGGTTCGATTCTGACTGCTCAGCATACTTAAAGGGTGCCCACGGCCCAATTGAGATAGTTGCACTTCTATGTACCTCGGCCAACCAAGTCTTGATTGAGCCAATATCAATTGACTTCGCGGCAAACAGTGGTTCCTTTGAGAAAAGAAATTTATCAAAACTCTCAATACCTGGCATGGCTCTAAACCATGGAAATCCAACTACCACAGTTCGTAATCCTTGAAGAGCCCGTTCTAGCGCTATTTTACCTGCTATGGTAACAACGGTTACATTAGAAGTGTTTCTAATTTCAGATGAAATCACGTCATCATAGCGATTCAGAAATATACACCCTAAATCTAAAAGCTGATCGTAATAGTCTATCGAACGTGCAATTCCAACCCGGGTCGGAGCACCACGCATTAATCTTCTTTCTATGTGTGGGTGTTCTCTATATAGCAAAATCGCATCTGGGTGTGCCTGTTTAATAGTATAAATCAAATCTATATGATTTCCATACTTACCACCTAATGGGAAACTTGTTACTTCTGGTTGCGAATGCGCCATAATCAAAATCACTTTCCTTTGTGACTTATTCTGGAACATATCTTTACTAAGATTAATGTGCTGTTTCTCTAATTCTTTCAGATATTTGAGAGCTTTCCTCTGCTTTAGTATCAGAGATAAATCTGGAATCACTCCGTATGAACTGAGTTGCTCTGGATAGCGAATCGTATTTTCAGCAGCACTCTTGCGAAATAGTTTCATTAACATATTCATGTTTTTTCTAGAAATTCTTTTAAAAGAGCGTGATAGGATTCTATATGAAGCAAAAAAACCTGAACCATCACGATTTGGCCCAAAACCTGTTCTCCTCTCCCATCGAACAGACTCTACGCTTAAGAGCTCGTGGGAAAACTCCCAATCAATTTTTGAATTCTTGATAAATTCCCGAGACTCATATCCATTCCTTTGCTTCAATGGAATAAGTCGATCAGCAAAGGGAGAATATTCCAAAAATACTTGCTCAACATTTGCCACCTGGCATGCAATTTCAAAGCAAATCATGTCCAAGTGGTGGCTTCCTGCTGTTTCAAATAGTGCAATTTTGCAATTGTTCTCTCTCATTTGCTCCGCCCAAACCAATACAAAATTTGCTAATTTGCGCAGTGTTAATTCCTGTTGACTGCCATTAGAAAAGTGGCGTGACAAAGAGGGTCCCCAAGTACGTAATTTTGCGATTACATCTGTGTAGTCCGCTTGTGACGTTGCTGCAATTTGACCAAAATTTGCCAAGTTTTCCGAGGGAATCAAAACATAATTTCGTGACAACTGACACAGAATTTTTGATGTTGTATGTCCACGAAAGAGAGCAATTTTGCCGGTTCCAACTGTTGTGATTTCCATTTTCTGCTCCCAACACAATTTTGTCTGATCTATTTTAATTTTACCTACTTAGCAATTTCAATCTCAAGGTGTCTTCATTTAGGTCTTTAACTTCAGGTTACTCGCCTTCACAGTTATTACAAGACTTTGAACTTAGTGTATTTATTGAATTTTTCAGATTAAACTCGCCGGTTCTTGCCCGTCAATTGCATTTCGCAAATTTTGTGCACAGAAATTGACTGCAGAGACATACGTCTCGAGCGTGCTTCCTGCAATATGAGGAGTCCCGACACTTGGAATATCAAACATCCAATCGTCTTTGGCATCATTTGGTTCATCGTAATAGACGTCGACGCCAAGGCCTTTAATTTTATTCTCACTCACAAGCCTTTTTAAGGCTCCTCTATCGATTAGTTCTGCTCTGGATACATTAATCAAATAGGGCTTTTTAACAATATTATGTATGTTGGCATCATTGATTATCCCGCGCGATTCATCATTTAGATGCAAATGGAGGGAAATGTAGTCAGAATTTTGCAAAAGACTTTCCAAGCTAACATGATGACACGTAGGAATTTTTCTATCCTCAATATCATGGTAAATGACTTTCATTCCAAAAGATTGCGCCATTGCTGCTACTTTCATACCAATTTTACCAAACCCAATAATTCCGAGAGTTTTATCGTATAGGCTGTGCGAACTTAGGCCATGATCATTTCCAGTCCAATCGTGATTTTCTACATATTCACTCATTGATTTTATCTTTCTTGAAACTGATAAAATTAGTGCAAGTGTGTGCTCTGCAACAGACTGTGCATTTGATCCTCCGTTGTTCGCCACCATTAGCTTTTGCTCTTTGGCATCCGAAAGGTTGAATTTATCGTAGCCAGAGCTCCATATTTGAACGAGTTTGCAATTTGATAATCGAGATAAAACACTCACCGGTAAGAATCGCGCCGGAGCCAGCAGCACGCCGGAAATTTCAGATAGATCCTTGAATTCCAGATTTCTAATTTCGCTATAATTACACTCAATAATTTCAAAGTGAAACTCGGCTAATTTCTCCCTAATCAAGATTTTCAAATCTTCTGGGTGCCTATCCAATGTCAAGTAAAGTACCTTTTCCATAGTTAGCCTTCCCAACTTTTGTAACCCAAATAACACAAATTCCGTGAATCGAACATGTGTTAGTCTATAGCTGTGTAATATGTTTGAATGCTTGATACCCCCTAGGTAGTCATGAGAGTTTCTAATGGAGGAGGTTCAATATGGTCTTTTCAAAGACTTTCAAGTCCTGGGAATACGATGTCTTGCAAATATACAACTTGACCCACTATGGTCCGCTTTTCCACTGGTTCGATTTCCTTATAAATGAAAGTTGGGGAATAGAAGGGGATGTTCTGGAAGCAGGTGTTTGGAAAGGGAGGTCACTGATATCCGGGGCAATAGCGCTGCAAGAAAATTCAATTAATAAGACAATCTATGGGTTTGATACCTTTTCTGGATTTCCTGAATCAGAGGATCCTAGAGATGAACCCAGCTATTTTAAAGAAATGTTCAAGGCTGGGTTGATTTCCGCGGAACATCTATCGGATCATCAAACAAATATGCGCCATATGAGTTACATAAAAAAGGTGGCGATTACATCACGCACGTTTTCTTCATCGGGAGATTTCTCAGAAACTGACCCAATGAAAATTTTGAGTAAAGCGGAATACTTACAGCTAGAAAATCTCAAGGTTATTCCAGGTCCCTTTGAAGAGACGATGAATCACAACTCAGAACTCTATGGAAACAAGTGGTCTGCCGTCCTTCTTGATTGTGATCTTTATGAAAGTTATATCACAACCTTAAACTTTGTTTGGCCCAGCTTGTCAATTGGTGGGATGGTCTACCTCGATGAGTACTATTCCTTGAAATTTCCAGGCGCTCGAAAAGCATGCTTAGAATCCCTAGCGAACAAGAAAGTTTCTTACCACCATGAAATTGACAAGAACAATGGGTTCGAAAGATGGTGGGTCATTAAAGAAGGTAACTAGAATCCTTCAAAGACAAGAGTCCTTCAACTGTTTTGATGTCTTCCAATGTATCTATGCTGACTTGCTTCGAATCAATTACGAGCGCGCCTGGTGTGTCCCCTAACAAAGAATTCCCATCAGTAATCACAGACCTTGCCATTGCATATGCAACTCCGTTTCGCATGAATGTGGGATTAAGCTGCTGTCGAGCGATTATTTCTTCGCCATTATTTGAAAAATACTCGAGTCTCTTGCTATCCGATATTGCGAGCTGTTTGAGAGCGTGATACTTACTCTCAACCGGGCTCACTGTCCACACAGAGTCAAATCCACCTTCGATTAAGTAATTCATGGTGGATTCTACGTCGCTACATGAGCGGAGAGGTGACGTCGGCTGCAGCATTATTACAAAGTCAAACTCTCGGGATTTTAGGCGTTCGACTTCATATAGAGCGTGCTTAATAACCTGATGATCCGATATGAAGTCACCGGAAATCTCTTTCGGTCGCAAGAATGGGACTTTCACTCCCATCGACTCAACTAACTTTGCTATTTCGAGGTCATCAGTCGATACAATTAGGTCATCTATCCATGTAAGCTCTTTGCAAACATCAATGGTATAAGAAATTAACGGTTTGCCCAGCACGGGATAAATATTTTTCTTCCGAATACCCTTGCTGCCACCTCTTGCGGGAATAACAACGAGTACTGAGTGCTCTTTAAACATTATAGGATACGGAAATTCTCGTACCAGTCCTCGCGGACTCTATTGCTGCATTAAGTACCAAAGTAGTCTCGATAGCTTTTATAATATCGATTGGGGACTCTTGATTTGGACTCTTAATCAATTCTTTAATGTGCAACATTTCGGGTATGAAGTCATCAGGCCTATTTTTCGAAAATTGTATGCAGCTACTTGTTCGATTTTCCTGATTATCCAACGTCACAGTGTCGTAATTTCCCTTTACATCCCATTCCAAAAATCCCTGGGTACCTTCAATCCGTAACCATTTTTTACTTGGTTTTGTGACAACATCTTGAACAATTAATCCTAACAATCCACTTTCAGTTCGCACACTTAATTGTGTGATTTGGTCATACCGCATACCAGATCGTTCAACGATATCCATCTCGCACGAAACATGAGAAATCTTGCCTGCGCCAATAATTTCCGCAAAATACTGGAAAATATTAGTTGCGTGGCTATGCTCGAATAATGCACCACCGCCTTGCGCTAAATAACCTAGGTAGGTGTCCTCGGGTCCTGAAATCCAGGGGTGAGCCGCAAGAATTCCACCCCAATTTTCCCTTGTGAGTGACCTTATAGTAACTGGATTCCCGATTGGATTAAACCTTAGTTGCTCAACCGCCGCTACGGTCGACTTTGTTAGTCTATGGTTGTACCCCACTAGTAGTCGCACATCATTGGCTGCTGCTATTTTCCGCAGCTCTGCGTAATCTCCAAGTCCAGGCTCAGACAATGGTTTCTCTATTACTAGAATTTTAGGAGGGCTTTGCTCTATCTGATTTTTGGCTATTTCTATATGTGAATTTGGAGGCGTGCCAATAAAGACAACATCGAATACTTCACCTTGGTTTTGTTTCGAATCAATCACCTTAATTCCCGAATCCCAAGAACCATACCTGTTGGGAAAAATTAGGTTTTGTGCACGAGAAATAGCAGCTTGATCTCTATCGTAAATAGATACATTCCAGTCTTGAGTTCTCGCTGCATGCGAAAGGTGGCACCCAATAGAACCCGCACCTATAACCTTTATTTTTAACTTTTCCATGAATTTATCTAATCAAATCTAAATTGATTAGAATGTATTTCCTCTCCAGATAGAGACTTTAGTTTTCCTCAAAGCATTATTCTGGATTTTTGGATCAGTATAAAAAGAATCATCAACAAAGTGCTTTGATGAAATTTCTTCGATTACAGCCCCGGTAGTTGATGAAAACTTATGCTTCACTAATCTTCGAATTGTGACTATATCGCCTGGAGTCATAACTTGGATTTTATCGTCCAACCATAAATCGACTGATCCCGATATACAAATAAAGGTTTCTTCCTTTTCTTTATGGAAATGCTCAGGGTGAGTCTGCCCAGGAAAAATTCCCAACAACTTTTTGCAATATTCTCTATTCAAGAAATTGATAATTACTGTGCCGAAATCATCGAATTTTTCAATTCCATAATGGTGTGATATTTCGAGGTCCACTCTCTTTGGAAGTCGTACGGCTGAATCTTCAAATAACGCCTTAGCTCTATCTGAAATTTCTTGAACTATGCCTTGATTTGTAGTCAGATTCTGAGAACTCTTCAATACTTTTGACCCATGGGGTATTTCTCCTGTTGCGGTATAAGTCAGAGCATTTGATAAGTCATTGGCTGATAACTGATCGGGTTCTAGCGGAATGCTCAAGAAAACTTTCGTTAGATCAATGATTTCTCCTGACTTAATGTGCTCTCGCGCATAAACTCCTCTACGAAGACCCTGTAAAGCCTCTTGCTCGCTAGGTAAAGACTTAAAATTCGATTCAGGGCCGAGCATTTCTAGAGCCCTACTCAATTCTCTTCCCCAAATTTGCAACTCCTCCTGATTCGAAGAATATCCGTTCTTTTTTTGATTAGATTCATCAAGCCCAATATGCCTTTCCAGAATGGTGGCCCCCTTAGCTAAGGCTATTGGGCCAGCCAGGTAATTTGAAGGGTGCTCATGGGTTGAATACCCAATCGGGATGTCTGAATATCTGTTTCGTAAATAAGTTATTCGATTTAAGCTGAGATCGTGATCTTCGGTGGGATAAGCAGCAACACAATGCATCAATGCAAACTCCTGAAGTCTCTTGCTTAAGAAGTTTGTTACTCGGTCAAGTTCATTTACACTCGCCCCCGCCGTCGATGCGATCGTTGGCATCCCTAATGTCGAAATTCTTTCAAGCAGTGGCCAATCAGTAAATGATGCGCTTGCAATTTTGAGTAAATCAAAATTATGGCTCTTCACCTTGTCGGCGGACAATTCGTCAAATGGCGTGCATGCTGAAATGAAGCCAAGGCCTGTTGCAAAATCCTTCAGCTCAATAAACTGTTCATCAGTCAGCCTTGTTTCTTCAAATCGCTTAATGTACTTAATCTCATGGTTTCCCTTAAACGTGGGATGAATAAAAGTATCTAAATCTCTATATTGAAATTTTATTGCCATTCGAAAGTTTAGGCCAGTTAAGGCGCTATGAGCCGATTCAATTATTTTCTTTCCGTGCGCGACAGACCCATTGTGATTATTGGCAAGATCTAAAATTAATAGAACTCTTTCATCTTTAAATACACTCATCTTGCCTCCTCTTTATTACCCAAGTCTTCTCAGGCTTATACACCGCGTTGATGATAACCATACTACTACAGCCTAAATTTGTTCTGTATCGCAAAAGCCAAATCACATATAATTTGATTCTAATTCTCTAGTGACTCATTAGAGTTACTTGGAGAGACGCCCAACGACAAGGAGAGTATCCGAAATACCTAACCTTATAAGATCAGAAGCGTAATCAGAATCGACTGTTTCATGAAACATATCACCCCACTTTTCGTGTCCTCCTGGCTTCCCTTTAGCAAGCCAATATAAGTGGTTAGCTAAGCCGTATCGCTGGACCCCAGTACTTCTTAAAATTTCAAATCCGAGTAGCTCAAGTAGGTTCTCCAAAGCCTTTGATGAATAGACAATTGGGTGGTGCGACCAATAGGTAAAATTCTGAAAATTCTCATTGTCGTATTTGTTAATTAGCGCGTCATTTGAATTTGGAGTCTCAATAATCACTATTGCATTTTCACTTAGTGCTGGGATTAGGGACTCTAAAGTGCTCCTTGGTTCATATAAGTGCTCAATTACATGGAATAAACTAACAACATCAAATTTAATTCCCGAAGCAATCAATGTCGACATGGAATCAAACGAGGGGATGCTCTCCTTTTGTAATTGCTCAATCGCAGTCTTCTCTAATTCAAACCCGTACGATTTTATGAAACTCCTTGTACCAGCAATTACTTCACCTTTTCCACATCCAAAATCAAGATAAGTCTCCACGCCTTCGGCGGCTACAAATTCCTGAATTAAACTCTGCCTTCTTACTACATCCTTTGCTTTTGATTGCTCTTTGATCTCATGCAACTCTTTGGCGCTATCCCACATGGTCCCAATTGAGTAATCGACCATTTCGCGTAGATCACGGCTATGTACAATTACCTCGCAAGCCACGCATTTCTTAATTCCTACCTCTGGTTTATCTCTAACGCTCCCTCTCAGAGTCAAAAAAATGCACTCCTCACATTCGTCAAAATTTGAAGGGCATTCCATAGGGGGACTTTACCCTGATTTGTGATTTGAGGATGCCCAAGGTGTACTGATGAATCCGAGTGTCATTATGGCTCTGCCTATTGTTTGGAAGCCCATTCAAATCACATTTTCAATCTGCGATTGAACACCTCCGCCACTTTGAGCCACTTTGCCACTTGAGCATCGCTAAAACCCTCAGTATTCATGACATAAAGGCCAGTAAACATGTCTCCATTGAATTGATAGAAACCTAGAAGAGTTCTGCCCCTTACACCTGAATCAATATTAGTAAATACAAATACGCGATTAGATTCACTGACCACACCTGCAGGAATGTTACTGAGAGTTTTAAAATCATAAGGCATAAGTGCACCCGTAGCATCGGTATAGCCCTTATTAGTTTTGCAATCAGCTAAAACTTTCACTAGCTCTTTTTGTGCAGCCGATGCAGCGGCCGCTGATGAATAG
>Ga0209550_10003618_pt1 | contig 14720 bp, 9 predicted proteins | sample LauGreSuBDMM15SN_2_FD_187567 | JGI IMG/M metagenome (GOLD analysis project Ga0209550, IMG submission 187567) | Freshwater lake microbial communities from Lake Michigan, USA - Su13.BD.MM15.SN (SPAdes) (version 5) | ecosystem: Environmental > Aquatic > Freshwater > Lake | place: Lake Michigan, USA...
GAATTTAAATATTCTTTAATTTCTTTCATATCATTGTCTGTCAATTCTTTACCAACTGAAACTTTCCATTTTTGATATTCTCTCAATAATACAGAATTTAAAACCTTTCCACAATCCGAAAATTTGCATACTTGAAATATAAATGTTTCAACTGTGGAATTTGATTGATGTTTTACATATTCTACAGCCTTTAATTTTAAACCCAAGTAGCCGTGGTTGCGTTGGATACGCTTTGGTTTGAATCTTGTATCTAAATAATTTTTTAATGCATGAAATACTTCTTTTGTAGGTTTAACTTTACTCCATAAGCGATACCGTCCTTCTATATTTACCGATAGTTCTTCTACATCTGTACGAACAATGCAAATACTATTTACAAAGTCATTGAATTTTTTATTCATTTCATCTTCAGGCAATAATACATTTTGATACACGGAAACATTGTCTTGCTTTATGGATGCAAGGATTTTGTGTAGGTTTTCTAGAGTTTCGTTCAAGCGATTTATTTCAACAACTTGTTTTTCTATTAAAATTTTATTATTGTTCAAGTAACTATCTTTCGTTTTAATTTGTTGGGTTAATTCTCTATTTTCATTTTTTAATTCCTCATTTTCTTTCATTATTCTATTAAAATTGTCTATGCTATACGTTTTTGAATGAATAATATCCTTGATGTGTTTAGATAATTTTTCAATTGTAAAATTATTGGCATCATATGCAATTATTTCGGTTTTATTTTTTCCATTAATTTCTATACTGCGTATTTGTCGTTTTATTTTTGGATAATTTTTTATTAGATTTTCTATCTCTACTTTGTTTTGAACTCTAAAAGCATTAACTAAAACAAAATTGGTGTATTTTTTACGATGGTCTACCAGTCTAGTTGATAAATCATTTGTATGACCGAATTTAATTAACTTCTCTCCTGCTTCAGTTGTATTATCAATCGTTCCAAAATAAATACATTCGGTATTTACGGGAAATTGCACGACAATTGCTTGTTCTACTGCTTTTTGCTTTTCTTTCTTTATGTTTATAATGGCAGTATCTTTTTCCAAAATTAGATTTTTGTTTTGTTCTAGTTGAAGTCTTAACTCATCTGTTTCTTCTTCTACTATTTCCTGCAATACTTCTTCCAATTTCATATAATATTCATGGATTTCAGATGCTTTTTTGGTCTGTGCTTTTAAACAGAGCGACTTGAAACATTTGATAGTTAGCAGTATAGTCTGTTTGTTTTGACCACCGTGCTTAGTCAAAGAGGGTTTTTCTTCTTCCAAAGTCGCTTTGGGTTTGCCCAAAGCAACATTTTTGTAATCCAAATCAAGTATAAAATATTTTTCTGTTAATCGTTTACAGTCTATTTTTTGGCTAAAACCTAACCATTTCCATACTTCGTCCAAGTCAACTACAAAATCCGCATTTTTATCATAGTTTAAGTAACAATAAAAGCTACTTACGAATAATTGTTGTTCAAATCCCGTAAAATTTTGTTGAATTTTATTCAATAATTTACTATTATATGTATTTGAAAGCTTTGTGATGGGGTTTTTTTCAATAAGTTCTACGACATTTAACTCTTGCATCTTATTATATATTTATTATAAGATACTATTTAAGTAATTGTATCGGTTATTTATTTAAAAGCGACTTTTATAAAAGCGTTTTTAAATATAAAAGCGCTTTTGTTACCACTTATTCGCCTTTTTGATGGTAATCTTTTGACCTGAACCGCGTTTTTTCGCAGAGCCTGGGTCATACTTTTCATCTTCATCGTCCGAATTCATGCTCTTGGACAATTCCCAAAACTCTTTTGAGCCAAGTTTGAAGTCATTATGGTTATCCGCCTTGTACCAAAACACTTGGTCTTGCAACTTGTTTGATTTTGAGTTATTATTAATTACCAAGCACTCATAATTTTCGGTACATTGGTCCATCACCTGACAAAAGGACTCAAATGTGGGAAACATTCCAGCGTAATTTTCGTATATACGCTTCCGATTCGCTATATAATTCTCACGCAAAATAAAAACATAATCTATATTTGTCCTGAGCGTGGGTGGTATGCCGAGGGGATATTGCATTGTGATGATTAACATGACCTTCCAGTGTCTCCCGTTCATGAACAAAAGTCGCATCATCTTATCTCGAGTCCATGTAGCGTCATACAAACAATCATCCAAAATTACAAATGCGCGCGCGTCAATAGTACTTCGTTTATACGTTTCGATTTCCTTCTTGATTTGTTTCAACACAGTGCGTTGTCGTTTCAATATATTTTCAATGATGGCTGTATTGTATTCATGATGCACAAATAATTTTGGCACCATTTTCGCGTAAAAACCGTTGCCCTCCTCAGTCCCTGAGATAACTGTTCCGATAGGAATGTCCTGTTGATAATAAAGTAAATCCCGCACCAAAAAACTCTTGCCTGTGTCACGTTTGCCAATTAACACTACAACAGGTCCTTTACTCTCATTTGCCTTAAAACTAATGCTTTTCATATCAAATTTTTTTAATTCTAACGTCATATCTATTATTTTTATAAAGATTTTTTTAATGTTTTACACGAATGCTAAATTAATTGATTATCTGTTATTTACCATTTGTTATTTAGTCAAAATTATAAGTTAAAAACGTGTATAATTTATATACTAATTAGCTAATGATGATGATTAACGTGAATTATCAAAAAAGGAAAAATGTGGAACTTTTTAAAGCTTTAGAGAAAGAAAATACGCTTAATCTTTCTAAAATACAAAATTACATACCAATTTATAATAGGTTTTTTACATTGAATGAAACGAACTACAATAATATTAATCTTAACCACAAATGGTGTATTTCTAACATTAAGAATGATGATAAACACGATGCCAATAACAACTTATATAATTGTACCATTAAAAATGTTAATAATGACAAAACGAAAGAAAAAGAAGTGTTTTTTAAAATGGCTCCTTTACTAGACCCGTATAAATATTTAATAGGAAAATATAACACACAAGACACAAATCTATTTAATTTACCTAGTTTGGATTCAACCAAACTGAATACACAATCAAAATTTATAGATTATAACAATTCTGCCTATGTTGACGGTTTTTTCTTATTTTTAAACAGTCACTTGATTTATGAACATAATTTTTTTCATGGAGTTGATTATTATGGGTCTTTTTTGGCAATCAAACATAACTTTAATATAAATGTTTTTGATGATATTGATTATTTGAACACTTCTGATTTTTTCAATAAAAATAAGAATATATTGTTTAAAATTGGCGATTATGAACATTTATTTAACAATAATGCCGTCAAATTGAAACCTATTGTTATACACAACTCGAGTGTGAAGACAAATACATCCATTTGTTCTTTCAACGATGATATATTTGAAAATGTATTTGAGGATACAAACGGTGCGTTGGAAGAATTTGATTTGTCATCTGATTTAGTTGAGGTTACTAAACTTTCCACAAATGATAATGAAAATAATGTAACTCTCAAAAGCAGTTCTACTTGTTCATCCAGGTCATCTCATACATCTGACGGGAAGGAAAAGGATGAAGACACGGACGAAGATGAAGATGAAGACGAAGATGAAGACGAAGATGAAGATGAAGATGAAGATGAAGACGAAGATGAAGGTGAAAATGATGTTGATGCTGATGATGACGAAGATGAAGATGAAGATGCTGGTGATGATGAAGAGGAAAGAATTGACGTTAGCATTAATTCCTTTCCCGTACAAGTAATTTGTATGGAGTACTGTGAAAACACGTTTGATGACCTTATTTTGTCAAATGAACTAACAAATGACGAATGGTATTCCGCATTAATGCAGATAATTATGATTCTAATTACATATCAAAAAGCCTTTTCTTTTACGCATAACGACCTTCATACTAACAATGTTATGTATAATTACACAAATAAAAAGTTTATTTATTATTGCTACAAAAATAAAAATTACAAAGTGCCCACGTTTGGAAGAATCTTTAAAATGATTGATTTTGGAAGAAGTATTTACAAAGCAAATGGACAGACATTTTGCAGTGATAGTTTTCAAACTGGCGAAGACGCGGCATCTCAATACAATACTGAACCGTATTTTAACGAAAAAAAACCGCGACTTGAACCTAATTTTAGTTTTGATTTGTGCAGATTAGCATGTTCCATATTTGATTATCTTATCGATGATTTAGATGAAATTAAAGATTTGCAAAAATGCGACCCCATTAAACGTCTTATAGTTGAATGGTGTCTAGATGATAAAGGAATCAATTTGCTTTATAAAAATAATGGCACTGATAGATATCCTGATTTTAAATTATATAAAATGATTTCGAGATGTGTTCATAACCATACACCTCAAGCACAATTGGAACGTCCTGAATTTAAATCTTTTTCTAATTTTAAAGGACCTGTTCCTACTGATGTTATTAATATTGACAATATACCAGTTTATGTGTAAATAAATGTTTTTCAAAATAAAACTATTTTTATTTAAATAGTTGTATTATATTTAGTATATTTATAATAATTAATATAAATATGCAGACGTACGGGTTTATACTTACTAGACATGTTCGTTGTGAGCAAACTAATAAATACTGGAACAATTCTGTAAAATTGTTACGACACTTATATCCTTTCAGAAAAATCGTCATTATAGACGATAATAGTAATCCAGAATTTGTAAAAGATGAAGCTGTCTACAAAAATATTGAAATAATTAAGTCTGAATTTCCAGGTAGAGGAGAATTGCTGCCATATTATTATTATTTAAAACACAAATTTTTTGAAAATGCAATTATTTTACACGACAGTGTTTTTTTCCATAAAAGAGCCAATTTTGATAACCTTATTAAAAAAGAAATAAAAGTAGCACCTTTTTGGTTTTTCTTTCCAGACAAAGAAGACCTTGCAAATAGAGCAAGAATAGTAAGCAATTTACAAAATTCTCACAATATACATTCTAAACTAATGTTAGATAATGTAGTATTAGGTATGCCATTTGAAAAATGGTATGGCTGTTTTGGCGTGCAAAGTTTTATTAACCATAATTTTTTAACTTTATTAGAAAATAAATATAAAATAACAAATCTAATTAATTGTGTTAGATGTAGAGCTGATAGGTGTGCATTAGAAAGAATATTTGGTTGTTTATTTTGCACAGAATATCCAGAATTAGCAAATTCTGCAAAAAAATCATTATTGGGAAGTATTCATAGACATCAAACATGGGGTTATACGTATTCAGAATACGAAACAGATGTTAAAAAAAAAGCTCTTCCTACAACAGTTGTTAAAATATGGACTGGTCGTTAGAATAAAAATAAACGGTTCATTTATTTTTATTTAAATTTTATTTATTTATTATCTAAAATTCGGGGTTATCTGTAAAAACTGGAACTGATATTCCTGAACCGCCACTATTTATTGCCGGTTTTATTTGTTCCAATATAAAATAACCACAAATAACGCTAAAATATACCAAAAGGGAATCCCTTACTAATAATTTTAATGGTTTCGGTTCTTTATCAAGAAACCGCATCTCTACAAATTTTGCTATAAAAAAAATAATCGAAATAATAGCGGCAATAATAAATATATTTTCCATTTACAATATAAAATCAGATTCTTATTTTTAATTTTACGCAAAATCTTAATTAAATATACCAACCGTGTAAATTTCATCAATTTCATCAATTAATAATTTTGCTGTAACGTAAATGACTAGACAAATAGCGGCAATAGCCAATGTATATTCCATGTATAATATACACTGTACAATATATTTAGATTCTTTTAATTATACGCGAAAAATTAATTTAATACTTCAATTTCATCTATTAATAAATCAGGCAGCAATTCTAGTTTGGGTTCGTCTATTGTGTGAATGTCTAATACTCCTAAGTCGAACGAATCGGCTGATATATTTAACTTGACATTTTCATTATCATCTTCATCGTCCGAGTCGGATAGTTTTCTCTGTTGTGCTCTTATTTCACCAATTTCTTCCAAGCGTTCTATAGTTTTTGGCGCAGTTACAGAAACAATATTATCATTACTATCCTTAACATAATCAATGTCATTAAAACTTAGGCGTCCGTTGGGTGTATGTTGGTCATTGTTTATAGTCGAACTATTATTTGACACTACAGGTGTAACTTCCTTAACAGGCTCTTCAACTATTTCTTCTTTGACCTCTTCAACAATATCTTCTTCAACCGTTTCATCCATGTAAGCCTTCAAAATTGCTTCTACAGGAATGCTCTCTCTCACGGTATTTAATATACATTCTTGAACAATTACCTCTATTTCTCTATTATTTTTTTGCGCTTGAAGTGGTGGAACGTTTAATTCAAACAAATAAATGTTTTTGTACAACTTACGTGCAGTATTAATATAAACCTTATGAATAAAATCGTCTAATTTTGGAATATTAATGTCTATTTTTTTTTGTTTCTGACCTACTCGCATGGACGTTAATAGTTTTAGTTGAATAATGTGCACACACGTGATAAGTTCTTCTAAATACACGCAGCCACTTTTATCACAAATACGAATTCTTTCACGTTCAATAATGCTGGCATTCCATTTTGGGATTCTTGAAATAAAATTTTGAAACGTCATCAAATATTTATTCATCTCGTCATTATCTTTGCAAATTTTTATAGCTTCTTCTAAAATAGAGTTGTAACCATCAATCAGTAAAGGGGTTAATATAGTTAGCAATCTAGAACCCCATTCATTCTTTGATTCATGAAGTGAACTGACATTAAAATCATCCATTTACATAAAAGAAATATTTTCTAAAGATAATTCTGAACTTAAAAATAAAAAATTCAAAATAAATAACATTATGATTCTTTCATTTCTAAATTCTTTTTTTACTTTGTTAAAACAAATCAAAAATTCATATTTTTTTTCAATGGATATTTCCAATTCTAAAAAATTACTTGTTTGTAATAAATTTAAAATATCTAATCCACTATACCCCTTCTCATAAATTTTTTCACAAAACGTCATCATTTGTGCAACGCTTAAATTTTTTGTTTTTAATTTTATTAATTCTTTTTTTAACGATTCAATTCTTTGTTTTTTTATATCATTCATGTTGAACGTTTGTTTCATATTATATTTATAAAGGTTTACCACTTCTCCAGCTATTATTGGCTCTGGAACATAAATTTCACAAAACCTTGAAAGAATGGGTTTTAATAAATTGTATTTATCTTCAACCACAATAAAAAATCTAGTATTATGACTAAATAATTCAATGCACCTACGTAGCGCCGACTGAGCGTCCATTGTTAATTTATCAGCATTTAACAATATTATGCTTTTAAACACATCACCTCCGTTTGAATTTATATGCGTTTTTGCAAAAAATTTTAAGTCTTCTCTAATAAATTTTATTCCCTTTCCGTGCGCACAGTTAACGTACATAACTAACGATTTAATTTTATCCTTTTCATTATTGTATATATCCTTTATAAAATCATTTACAATAGTTCTTTTTCCACTTCCAGACGTACCATGAAAAATTATATTGGGAATTTTATGTATAGATTTAAAATATTCTAGTTTTTGTTTAATTGATTCATGTATATTTAATATCATAATCAGTCTATTATATTTTGTAGTGTCTTTTTATATTTTAATAATAACGTATTATTATTATTATTAACATTAACATATTTTTTATACGGAAGTTGTCAAACTATGTGTATATGGGTTATTTTTGAAAGCATTCAATATATCTGGTTGAATACGGTCACATCCTGCACACTCATTATAGTATTGAGGTGTATTAATGGAGCCATAGGTGTCTGTTGACGGCGGCAAAGACGATATGCGCGAAAAGGCTGGATTCATTCTTCCATCAAATCTATTGCAATCTTCCTTACAGTGAATGTTCATTTGTTGATTGAATATTTGCATGCCTCCTTGATTAGGTCTATTTACTATAGTAGCCGATTTTATATCATTGTTATGTTGTCTGTAGGCAGAGTCGTAGTTCATATCTCCGTATTGAGTTGCACCACCTCCGGATGTTCCTGTGTAACTAGCACTCGTTGTGTCTCTCTGTGTTAAATCCATTGGAGTATAATTATCCACATACATTCCTTCTTTTTGACCATCAATGTTAAACGTTGGTGAATATAGTGTGGTCTCCTTTATAGTTGTACTTGTTGTATCATTGGGATTGTTTACATAACTTCCTGGAACACTGCTGCTCATATCGCCATAAATACGAATATTGTTTATGGTTTCATCCTTGCGCGTAGGTTTTAATAAGTCTAGTAATGGAGCAATCACAGCACCAATCGCCCCACTCACACCGCTTCTTCGGTCTGTTTGTTTAATAGTAGACCTATTATTTTCATAATTTGTATGACTGCGAAGAAATTTATCCCCGTCGTCTGAAGGACCGTGACCGCCTGCACTAGATGGGTTTACGCCACAACCTGATAAATTGATTCGTCTACTCTGCTCATAATTCTCTGGAGCCATTCCCGCTGTTGCGTCTGAAGAACCCGCCGGTCCTGTATAATTCGTCACTATATCGTTTCGTCTAACAACACCCATTTCTTGAATAGATCGCAACGTCTCACCCTTAGTTGCCCCTGTCGTTGTAAGCCATCGGTCTTGGGTATTAATAAAATATGTATCAGGTCTCTGTTTCTCTACACGTCCTAAAGTTTGACTACTAGCAGCATTCTTGATAACTGAATTTGCAGGGCCTTCATGATTGAGTAATTCGTATTCCAGCTTTGGATTATTAGCGGTTCTCATCTGGTCAACCGTATACGGCAACCATTTATCACGTGCTTCCATGCCAGAATTATAACCACCACTTCCACTCGAGGAAAACCCTTGATTCAAGCCTGGACCAACCATAACACTTTCGAATGGTTTTACACCGCCACCTAAAGCTCTCATGGCAGGATTTTCTCGAGATTGATAAAAATCACTGTTATTAGGCGTTCCGTAAGCCCAAGAAATATTCTCTTCTGGTTTAAATAATGGCGCTTGTTCGATTTTTTTAATTGTTTGTGACCCTGAACCATTCATATTGTCCAATACCGTTTCCGCCACGTTCACCCGGTAAGTATTTCCTTTTATCTTTCCACCGTTTAGTGGCATCATATTGTTATGTTTAAACTGATTTGATTCTAAATAATTGCCCGTCATAGAATAAATCTCCTGAGGAAGGTTTCCTACATTATGTATTCCATGCCTAGTTTTTTGCTCGTAAATATTCTGGTCAAAATATTTATCAGTTGCCGCATTCGGATTCGGATAATTCTGAACAGTGTCTACAAGTTGGTTCAGGTTTGATACCGGGTAGTTTTGCGGAGGAACAATGGTATTTGGTAAATAATTTGTATGCTTGCCCATGTTATCAAAATTTTCCTTATTTTTCTGCACATTTCTATTTATTGTATTAGGATTACATGTTCTAGATGATTGATTGGATATGACATACATCCCGCCTAATGCTATTAAAGGAATCGCTACTTCCATGATAATATATATATAATATATAAAATATATATTGTATTTATAACTTTTTAACATTTAAAATGATTAATCCGGTCATTTCGTTTGCGGTATAGATTTACATGCATTCGTATTGTTGCATGTATTAGGGCCACCTATGTAATTACCTTTTATTAAAGAAAAACTAGATGGTAAATAATTATTTGACTCATTGACTATACAATCTCTCTTAGGTGTAAAATAATCTTTTTCTAAAATTCTAGTACTTAAATTAGTTTGAAAAGGAAAACATGTATTTTCTTGTGGGTTTAAAGGGGGGTAATACCAATCCACTTGCTCTAGTTCACGAAACATCCAAGCAGGAGCAACGGCTCTTGATTCTTCTGTAAATAAAGCGTTGCATTTAGGATAAGCAATTGCTTCGTTCTTAACATTAAATCGCTCATAATTATCTTTCCCTAAACAATCTCTGCTTGAGCGCCGGTTTACACCTAAAAGGTCGCTCTCTAAATTGATGGTATTTGTGCGCAAATTTCCCGCCCATTTTTGAATTCTTATGTGAGGGTCTTCCATATAACATGGATTTAAACCATTACCAGGAACATTTAAAATCCAGCGCCCAGGGTCTGTCGCCTGCTGTTGCTGTTTTACTGTTCTGCATGGGTCATAATTAAATCTAGTAAATGCCATTTATAATAATATAATATAATTTATTACATTATTAATATTTAAATGTTTAAAATTGTAATTTAAATATAATGGAATTCATCACACCACCCGTCGCGCCAACGTTATGTTTAAATATGATTGTTAAAAATGAGAGCAAAATTATTACTAGACTATTTGATTCTGTTGTAACAATAATCGATTCTTATTGTATTTGTGACACTGGCTCCACAGATGACACAATTGATATTATAAAAACGTATTTTGCTGAAAAAAATATACCTGGGTTAATAGTACACGAACCTTTTAAAAATTTTTGTCATAATAGAAATTTTGTATTACATTCTGCGTTGGGGTTATCTGATTACATTTTGCTCATGGATGCCGATATGATATTAGAAATTAATGATTTTAAAAAACACGACTTAAAACACGCTGATTCTTTTAATATTTTACAAGGAAACAACAGTTTTTATTATCAAAATATGAGAATTATTAAAAACAATGGGCTTTATAGTTATTGTGGAGTTACTCATGAATATATTAATGTACCTGCTAAAAATGTTATGCGTACCCTTACTAAAACCCAATTATTTATCAGAGATATTGGCGATGGAGGAAGCAAATCAGATAAGTTTGAACGGGATATTAGACTTTTAACTGATGGAATCAAAGATGAACCGAATAATGTAAGATATTATTTTTATTTAGCAAACAGTTACTACGACCATGGTGATTATAAAGAAGCAATTGCCATATATACAAAACGTATTCAATTAGGTGGATGGAATCAAGAAGTTTGGTATAGTTATTATAGAATAGGAATGTGCTATAAAAATATAGGAGACATTGCCAAAGCAATTTGTTCGTGGATGGATGGTTTTGATTATTTTCCTCATAGATTGGAGGGCCTTTGTGAAATTATTACTTATTACAGAGTAGTATCTAAACACAAACTGGCATTACTGTTTTATAATCTAGCTATTGCGGTATTACAAAAAAATAATAATACAGACGGCTATTTATTTTTATATAAAGATGTATATACTTTTAAAATATATTACGAATATACGATTATAGCTTCATGGCTTGGCATACGTAATATTAACGATGAATTAATTATTTATTTAAATAATTGCACTGATTCTACCATTCAAAATACATTTAACAATATGAAATTCTATAAATGTGTGTTGAGACCCGACAAAGTTATTACTCTTGACAATACGGTTAATGTGGCAATTAACGGCGAAAATACAGCATTTACTTCATCTTCTAGTTGCATGATTCAACATGAAAACAAAAGAGATTATATTTTAAACGTTAGGTATGTAAATTATCATATAACGGAACGAGGTAGTTATTTAAATTGTGACAAACATATTATAACTATTAACAAATATGTAGAACTTGATAACGAGTTTGCATTTATAAAAGAGAAAATGTTTGATATGAACTTTGTTAATAGAAAATACATCGGAGTGGAAGATATTAAAATATTTAATAACATTGCAACAAACAAATTGATGTTTATCGGATCTGGGTTTCATAATAATAATAAAATTGGCATTGTTACCGGAGACTATGATGCAAACGAAAATGGTTTAGTTGCAAATGAACTTACAACAGATTTTTCTAATTCCGAGTGTGAAAAAAATTGGGTGTTTGTTGACTTTAAAAATGCCACGCATATTGTTTATAAATGGAATCCATTGCAAATTTGTAAACTGGATGAATCATCTAACAAAATTAAACTTGACGAATCCAGAGAGCTGCCAAGAATATTTAATCATGTTCGCGGCTCGTCATCTGGGTTTACATATAATACTATTGATAATACTAGTGAAATTTGGTTTGTTGTTCATCTTGTGTCTTACGAACAGCCACGACATTATTATCATATGACAGCAGTGTTTGACACTAATATGAAATTATTACGTTATTCAGCTCCCTTTAAATTTGATACTGAACCAATTGAATATTGTCTCAGTTTAATAGTTGAAGATGACAGAGTATTGATGAATTATAGTACGTGGGATAGGACAACACGAATAGGAATTTATGATAAAAAATATATAGATTCTATCACAAAGTATAAGGTATAAAGTAAAACGTTTGTGCAATAAGTATAATTATTTATTTCACTAATCATTTTCTATAATTGTGTCGTCATGAGAACCATTTTTATATTTGTGTATATTTTGACTTGTAGCGCATCCGACCGACGTCGTGACCATCAGAGATAAGAATACTTCTGTAACCATTATAGTATATACTTTTATAAAAAGTATAGCAAAAAGGGGGGGTTCGGGGAACATTGTTCCCTGATTTAAAAGAAAGTCCAAGCACCCACACTTTGTGGTGTCCCGACGACAATATAATATGCCGTATTCCAATTGAGGAGAAGATTGTATCCAAGTTCAGGCGGAACTAATACATTCACGCCACCAGAATATGTGACCCCCGAATATTTAATAGTCCGACCACCCGAAAGGGGAAATTGATTAGTATTACTCCCCGAAAACGCCCACTGCTCTCCGTTGCTTTGGTTGTTAAAATAAGCAAGACCCAAACCAACAAATATGAATAAAAATGGTTGAAAGGGTATGTCAGCGTAAAAGTTTCCGTTCTGGAAGTATTCGTAAGGAGCGGTTGAATTGACCGCTTCAACATATCCCGAAGAATAGTTATAGACTAAACTACCAATTTCACCAGAATAATTATTCCCTCCGTTCTCCCCCGATGTTGCGGTTGGCGAGAGGGTCATTAAATAATTTATAAAATTAGAACCATTATTGTATTGAGCGTTTCCAATTCCCACGTAGAAAGTAGAACCATCATTATCAATCAAGTCAAATCCGCTAATAGGATTGGGCAATGATGTAGAACCACCGTCAAGAATATGTATAGCACTAACAGCATCACCCGAAATCTGAAAAGTTATACAATATGGACTAAAAAATCCAACCACACCAGACACCAAGTTATTAAAAATTCCAGTAGCACACATATAACCGCCACTCGCAATAAAGTTTAAATTATAAACGCTGTTATCAAAACCGTCACCAAGTAAGTTATTAATAGCAACGATTGTATTGGTGCTTTCTTGGTAGCACCCGAAATGTTGAAGTTGAATCACGTTACTGGTTGTATATTGAAAGTTGCCTCCGAAATAGACGTAGTCATTAGTGCCTTCACCAGCAATCGCATTACACTGGGCGGTGAAACCAGCATCAGTAGTTCCTCCCGCCCAGACCATCTGCGTAGGAATTGTTGGAGTGGTGCTTGGTGATTGGATATAACACACATTATTCAAATTGGGGACGCTACTTGGATAGGAACAATCCGTAAATGACCCTCCGATGTAGAGGCGGTCGTTCGGAGAATTATAAAAAAGGGCATTAATAGTTCCAGCGTTGCCTGTAAATGAAGCAACCAGCGTCCAATTTGTTCCGTCATACATATACACATCACCAGTAGGTGTCCCCAGCCACTGTGTCGCTCCAAAAGAACCAGGAGAACCTTCGCACGAACACCGAACAGAACCCGAAACGAATTCGGCTTGTTGTTGAAACCTATCAATATTGGGAACTGGTGTTGCTCGTAATAATACCTGATGTCTATTACCGTAAGCAGTGATTAAAGTCGGATTATTACTACTCGCTGCAATATCCACTTGCGGTAAAAAGGGGAGTGATTGAAAGTCGGTTAATGTCTGAACGTCGATAATAGAACTAGACGCCATATCAATATCTCTTGAAAGTTCCACATTGTTAGAATTACCATTACAGGTCAGATAGTTTGATAGACCTGTCGCATCTTTTACAGCAATGTCTATTTTACCTCTCTCAACCCCAGCACTGACGACAGGAGTATTCATATGAATTTTTCCGTAGTTGAACTCTGTCCCGTCACTATTATTGGCGTTGAAATCAATACGGATCGCTTCCCCAGTCTGGGCGGTTCTTCCGTTATTAAACTTGGTTAGGAGTGTAGTTGTTGTCGCACTACTTGAACTCACATTAAGTGTAGTGGTGTCGGTGGTATTTATTAGTTGCATTTTTTCTGTAGTCAACGCATTGTTATTTATGTCGTCGACCCAAATGCCGTACGTGCCACTAGGTAGAGAATTTGTACTTTGTGGCGTCAATGCTAAATAAGTCGGATCAATACCACCAGAAACATACAACGACCCAAAAACCATTACATCTCCTGTATAACCAGTTCCGGTATAACCTGGTCCTGTAACACCTATATAAGTAGATGAGGCCCACGGAGTACCTCCTGTATTTCCTTGTGGTCCAATTGCACCAGTTGAACCGGTTGCTCCAGTTGCTCCAGTTGCTCCTGTTGAACCAGTTGCTCCTGTTGAACCAGTTGCTCCTGTTGAACCAGTCGCTCCTGTTGAACCAGTTGCTCCTGTTGAACCTGTTGCTCCTGTTGAACCAGTTGCTCCTGTTGCTCCAGTTGAACCAGTTGCTCCTGTTGCTCCTGTTGCTCCAGTTGCTCCCGTTGAACCAGTTGCTCCTGTATCACCTTGT
>Ga0209550_10003619_pt1 | contig 14719 bp, 14 predicted proteins | sample LauGreSuBDMM15SN_2_FD_187567 | JGI IMG/M metagenome (GOLD analysis project Ga0209550, IMG submission 187567) | Freshwater lake microbial communities from Lake Michigan, USA - Su13.BD.MM15.SN (SPAdes) (version 5) | ecosystem: Environmental > Aquatic > Freshwater > Lake | place: Lake Michigan...
ACCCGAGAGTTTTGTCCATGTTGGTCCATATTTTTATATACATATTCTGCGAAAATTATTTATATCATAAAAAATGCAAACTATTTATTAAAAAAAAGGGGGGGGTGCGTAATTTTACGTAGAATTCGTCAAACATAGTTTTACGGAATATTATTTAATCCTGAGAGAAATCGACTGACAGAGTTTGTCCATGTTGTCAATGTCGGTTCCAACGCATATTCCGCCGATATGATTACCATATATCGGTTGACTACTAAAATAATAACGCAATGTCCTAGAAAAAGTCTTGAGAGTTTTGTCCATGTAAATAATTTGCGTAGAATTCATAATTTCGTTATGCAGCGACGAATTTGCGCGATTTTTTCGGCATTTTACTCATGTTCAGTAACAAATAACAAAAACACACCCCTTTGCAGAAACTCCATCGGCACTTTTCGAAATTGGACATTTTTAAAATGTCCAAAATCGGGAAGGTGACCCCATTTCTTTTTCGGAACTTTTTAAACATTTCATATAAAACTATTTAATTCCTAGTAAATAATTTCCCATAAAACTATCGAACACATAATTTGCATAGAATTATGTAATAATAATAACAACTTCGCCAAACCCCTCCAATATTTATATTTTGAATATACAGAATGGAATCCAAGAAAACTCTAGTAGTCGATTTAACACCCGTCAGTAAACGTAACCAAGAAAAAACAACCGAAAAAAAGGTGGAACCCAAAGTCCGGCAAAAGCGGGTCATCACCGAGACAACTGGTTGGACGAAACGTGTAGCAGCAACCAATGACCCCGAATTACAGTATGAGATTATTCAACAGATATATACCAAATCTATACCCGAGGACCGAGAACCCATTCAATCGCTCATTTTACAACAGATTACCCAGAAAATTGGTGGATATAAATCCCAGGATATAGAAAAAGAGCTGTTTTTGGAGAACGAATTCGTGGATTTACAAAATGTTCTCCATTTAATGACGGAATCCCAAAATCTGTGTTACTATTGTAAAAAGAGGACACATGTCATTTACGAATATTCGCGAGAACCCAACCAATGGACATTAGAACGCATCAATAATAAATTTGGACATAATAAAAATAACGTAGTAATTGCTTGTTTGAACTGTAACTTACATCGACGTACGATGTATCACGAGCGCTATGTTTTCACGAAACAGCTCAATATCGTAAAACGCGACAATTAGATAACTGTTACTTTTCATCGATAAATCGCATTTGAAAGGTGAAAAAGTGTAATAGTGTCAAAAAATTGAAAGCGTTTTCGACATAATTATGCAAATTAATTCATCTTGCCAGTCATTAATCATAATGTCAAGTCTACACGAAAATGTCATCGGTTCGGCGAAAATGGCGGTTAAATCCGCAACCAGAAGCGCACTAGTGTCTCTAGCATCCCAAATGGGGCTAGCGACAGATGGTAAAAATACAGAACTGAAAAATCGCATTCTCGAAGAACTATCAACCAAGTCTACGACCCAGGTCGTCGAATACTTCCGTTCTTCGGCAGTTGGGTTTAAGTACAAACTCAAATCCGCCCATGAGCTTACCGTCGAGGAGCTTGTCAATTTGGGCATCTGCCTTCCACTTGACAAACTATTCAGTGTTCATCCAACTCTCGTGGAAAGATTCACCAAGGAGTGCAGTTTGGTAAACGCCAATAACAACATCACTTCCATGAATTGCGTGAAAAAAACCATACAAGGGCTTTACATATTGAGCATTTCGGTGAATGGCATCGATTACATCGTCAAGCTAGGGTCGTTTGCTCAAAGCCAGGGACTCTTTATGCGGATTTGTAGTTTTGGAGGTGGCAACTACGAAACCGGTTCGTCCACAAACAAGTTATTCCAGTGGTTCATTAAAAAGACCATAGATGAAGGACATTCCGCCAAATTCACCTACTACGAGCACGCACAGCTCAGTGTAAGTACTGTCGACCTCACTGGCGGCACGATTATTGTCATACCGGATGTCATTCGCCACCAGGAGTCCACTCTGTTTCGAATGTATAACGAAGCTGGTGGTAACATTTCGCCAATTTTCGGCTCAAATTGTCTATAGATTTTCTGTAATATACTTCACTTCTTCTTTTGTAATCTTGAAATAATCATAGATTGTTTCATGATTACCAGAATAATCTATGTCGGGTATAGGAAAACTCTGTAAAATGCGTATATTATTAAAATTCCCCCATCTACAAATATTGTTTATAAATACATACAGAGGGTGTTGTAATATTTTTTCATATTTTTTCGCCTGCTCTTCATTTGCACATAATATAAAGACAATAGACTGTGTCATTCCGCAGTTATCAATAAATACTGCATATTTATCGGTCGTCGAGATAAATACCTTATAACCCTCCTGAAATTTATGTGGCTTGGACGCATATACCGTTTGTTTAGGAGTGTGTATTAATTTATATTTATATACCTCATCTTTCTCATCGCTAATAAATTCAGCCTTCGTGTACTTATGTAAATCGCTACTTGTTTTAATATCAAATTTCTTCAATAGTGGGTTATCCACCGTTTTTGCGAGTATACTGTTTACCGCCTTATCGTATAATAGAGGTATATATTTGCGTTTTTGCGATATAACTGAGCTAGTATATACTCTTTTTTTCCATATTCCGGATAAGGAAATATTCATATAATATGGACAGTTTTGAATTACATACCAGGTAAAACTAGAGCCAATTTTTTTGAAGTGTTTTTTAGCACTATGTATATCTAAGTGGATAATCTGGAGTTTTGTTAATACTTCGATTAGCAAATTTCGGTCTGCATAAGACATCCAATTATCCGGCGTAATAAATAATAAATAACCGTTTGGTTTCAATAGAGAAAGTGATTTTATAATAAAGTCTTTAATTAAATTGTGATTTTTTGAAGCACGCTTACCATTTTCTAGTAGTTTTGCATAAGGCGGATTGGCTACAATCAAATCGTATCGCTTAGAGCTTTCGCATGCTATAAAGTCGTTGTTGGAAATACGAAGGTTGTATGTTCCGTCACAAAATACTCTACGAACATTTTCCAGCCGACTTTCGTTAATGTCATTAAACTCGAGGATATTTTCCAGGATTGTTCGTTTATCGTGATGTTTTAGTAATTCAAATAAAATGGGTATATTGAAATTTCCATTTCCACAACAAGGATCCAATATAGATAGGTCGGGTTTGCTCCATAGTTCATTTGGTATTTTGCTTATCATCTCTAATATGCAACTAATTGGAGTAGGTTCGTCGTTGCTGGATTTGTATGTACTTTTATCGACATTTAATGTTTCGTCGTAATACTGTTTAAGTTCATCAAATGTTGAATTGTCAATATTGACCAGTTTAGAACTACCATTTGTATCTGTAATACATAATGAATTAGTTAGTGTAACTGCATTATCCTCAGCAAGTTGTTGTTTTGAGCAGGGAGTTTTTCGTTTTTGATGTTGCGAATGGCGCGATTTCGTATTAAAATCCTTTCCGCATTTTTCGCAATTGAAATTCGACATAATTTGCTTTTTGTAAGATATTGTAATCTATTATTTAATTCAATTTTTTACACCATTTATGTTTCTATTTTATATAAATGCGTAATAAAATATAAACATAAATGGCGTAAAATATTATATGCAAAATACAATTAAATTACAAGATGCACCTACTCGGCGATATATTCCTATGACTGTATCTGGCATAAATAAAACCGGTGTTTCGCCAAAACACCAAGAACCTCCGGGTGTTTCTTTGCCGGATTTGCCGATTCACCGAAAAATATACGAAAAGCTCGATTACTTCCATAAATCGAATAAGATTCCACATATTATTTTTCATGGAACTTCGGGAAGCGGAAAGAGAACCATCGTGGACAATTTTATAATGAAGATCTATGCATCTGATAGACAGAGAATCAAATCGAATGTAATGTTTGTAAATTGTGCGCATGGAAAAGGTATCAAATTCATTCGCGAGGAACTCAAATTTTTTGCCAAGACGAATATTCAATCCAACAATGGTGTTATTTTCAAGACCATTGTATTACTAAACGCCGATTTTTTGACGATTGATGCACAGTCAGCACTCCGCCGTTGTATTGAATTGTTTAGTTATAATACCCGATTTTTCATTATTGTGGAGAACAAAGAGAAGTTATTAAACCCCATTTTATCGCGTTTCTGTGAGATTTATGTTCCAGAATATATGGAGAATGGCAAAATAATAAATTTACACCAGTTCTCCATAAAACAAAACTTTCAAATAAATGATTCCGCCTATAAAGATTGGGTATCTAGTGAAATGCGAGAACTTGTATCAAACTGCGAAATTTTATACACGGATTTGGTTTCATTAGCAGATAAATTTTACGAAAAAGGGGCATCGTGTTTGGATTTAATGAATTGGCTAGAAAACACATCTTTAGATAAAACGTTCGACCAAGAACCCCGATTGTCTCCTATAATCCGGTCAAATGCATGTATGTGTTTTGATAAAATTAAGTCGGAATTTCGGTGCGAGAAACTTTTGTTATTATATATGTTTGATTTCCTGTTCTTTCGTTCAAATAAAGATGTAAAAAGTATTTCGGTAATCTAAATGGACGATTTCGTAATTTCTAATTTGCACGAGTCCAGAAATGAATGGTGTAGCCGATTGGTGAGCATTTTCACACCACTCGTAGCCGAAGGAGTTCGGTCATTATTCAACGAAGCTTGGAAGTTATGTTTAGACAATGACGAAGCCAATAAATATTTGATGACATTCCAGAATCTATTATCTAGGGTTCCCAAGTGGAACAATACAATCGTCGAAGAAGAACGCAAACGTATTATCGAGCGAAGTGGATGTAATTATTTGGAAGACCTTATTACATGCGTTCATATTATCCAACTGAAAGTGCTCACGTGTGTTCGTGTAGGTAACAAACAAAAAAAGATAGACATTTCGATACCCAAGTTGGATAGTTTCATCCATAAAATCTATATAAACGTCGCCCGTAAAGTATATTCAAATGTTTATTTATTTGAGAAACCGGTAATGCCATTACAGCAACAGAAAAATAACCGCGAATTAGAACTGATTATACAAGACTGCATTATGTTGGCAATTCGCGAAAGTGTTCCTACGGAGTCTATCATTCGCGCTTATTTGGACGAGTCGGTGGAACAAGAAGAAGAAGTTATTATTGAGAATATTATGGAGCCCATGGAAGAAAATGGCGTTCCTGAGACTAAAACTGATGATGTTATCAATAACCCAATACGCGACGAAGAAGATATTCCAGCGGTCGTGCCGTCTATTCAAAACATGGACGAAGAGAAGGTAGTGACCCGTCTTACATTTAATGATATGGATTCGGTATTGGACATGGGGTCGAATTCTGTCACTAAAGTCGATGCGCCAAAGACACTAGAGAGACTAGAAGAGATAAGTGTGAACCGCGCTATCCAGCGTAAATTAGAAGAAGAAGAAGAGGACGAAGATAGAATCCAGATTCATGGAGAACAAATAGATTTAAGCGGTTTTGACATTTTGGACGAACCCTCGATGCGCACCCAGTCAAATAATAATGTTTTAATGAATGACTTTGAAGAGTTGTTTTAAACCGATAATTCATTTATCGGTGACGGTTGTTTTAAACCGATAATTCATTTATCGGTGACGGTTGTCCTAGTTATAATTATCTATAGCTAGGGTATAGATATGAGAAATATTATAAGGAAATCAAACAAAAGAAGAAATAAAAACCCCAAAAAAATAAAATCCAAACGGTCTCGCCGCATTAGACATAAGTTTTATGGCGGTAACCTTCCAGACTTTATATCAAAAATGAAACCAGACACTCTTAAACCCGAAACATTGGGATTATTCGCGGAGGTAGATGTTTTAACACAAGAACCAATTTCAAGACCTGCTCTTTTAGACAATGATAAAATTTCTAAAAGTTTAAATGTTTATCAAGAGTGGTCTATGTATATAAATGGCTTTTTACGTTATGGGTTTGACTATTTATTAGAATATAATTTAGATTCCATATTTAATTCCGAGAAATTAAGGGGGTTATTTAACCCTATCGACGAAGAGGACGAAGAAATAGCTCAAACCGAAGACCGTATATTGGAAATAATAGACGAGTTAGAGTTTGAAAATAAGTTATCCAAGAAACAAATAAAGTATGTTGAGTATGGGTTAAATATATTTTTAAAATATGGGTCCAAAAACATTCTAAAATACGTTCATAATATTGACCAGGCGTTTGTTTCTGATGCTACTACCGTGTTTGATAAAAAGACGATTTTGTTTCGTGGAACAGAAGACCATAATTATAAGGAGTCTTCTACTGTCCCCCAAAATATAACCGCAAGTTTTACATCAACTTCGAAATCGTTGGATTCTGTGTTGGAATTCATTAATAAAGAAGACCGATGTTGTTTAAATATATTAATTGTAGACGCAGGGGTACCTTATTTAGATATGGAACTGAACCAAGACTATTGGAAACATCAGCGCGAAGTGTTATTACCAAGAGGATTGAAAATGGAATTGATAGACGAAACTGAATATATGTTTGATGATAGCGGTTTTTATAAAACGTACATTTATCATGTTACTATGGTTGAACCCGGCAAATATAGCGTTCCGGCGCCTAATCCTGCTTTAGATATAAACCAAGCTGAGTTTTATGAATATGCCAGATTTGCGCCTTTATTTCAAAAGGTACCTCGTTTATTAGATCTAATTTTAAAAATTTTGAAAAATAAATCCCTCGAAAACGCAGCAGTGAGCGTCGATAAAATTAAAGATTTGATATTAAGATATTATAACACAGGGATTCAATATAAAATTCCAAAAGCGAAATATAATGCTTTGAAAGAAGAGGTCTGGAAAGAACTAAATGCTTTTTTCGATTTACAAATACAGACTAATAATATAAAACCAAACGATGGAGAGATTATAAAAGAAATGATAACGAAACTGGAAACGGAAACGACGATATAACCCCGAAAAATATCTAAGATTTGCGTTATAATAAATATATAAAAATGAGGCGTTTTATATATTTTCTATAGTCTATGGAAAAGCTTTTCTTGATTGCCCTTTTAATTACTTTCTTGTTTTGTGTTGTAAAACTAGTCGAGATGAAATATTTAGAGAAAGAATGGAAACCACTGAAATATGTTATAAGAGATTCAGTAATCGTCTTTTCTTCCACGGTGGTTGGTCTGGTTATATATTTTGGTATGAATGGGTCCATGACCGATTTCTTCAATATAGTAACTGATAACAAGGTGATAAATCCGGCGTCGACACAGATTTTTACGGACGATCCGGGATTCTAATCTATTCAAATAATTAGTAAAAAAATGCATAAAAAATAACATACAATACTATAAATGCCATCAAATCTGCGAGCACTTAGTCCTATAAGACACCAATTAGCAACGATAATGTATGATGGATGGAATTCCCCAACCAAAGAACTCGATGATAAGTATTTATCATTGTATTATGCAGCGGAAGAGAGTGGTGACTCATCCTGCATCTTTGAATTATACCATTTAGCCGTCGAGAATAGGAACATAGCCCTAAAAGATGCATGTTTTTTAAGTCTGGTCAACCTAATAAATATTGGTATCAAACAATCATGGTCTAAGGCGCGCAAATAATATCTTGATGTATTCTATAGATTATGTCTAGTAATCCTGTTTCCGTTGTTTCTCAACAAAACGATGATAATGATAATACCGAAATTAAATCCGCAGGTGAAGTAATTGCCGAGACTATGGTTCGCGAAGTAACGCCTACTAAAAAGTGCTTGAAGGAGGAGGTACATGTAGCATTCAAATGTTGTGTTTATGGCTGTTCTTTTTCGTTGAATAGTCTAGAATTCTGTTGCGGAACCCTATCTGAGTTTTGTTTAGCAATGAGTAAAATCGCATTATGCTGTAAGGCGGGTTTGGAACAAGTTGACTGCGATAATCATTAGGCATTAAATTATACTATAATTATATCATTATAGTATAAACATGGCATTTCTCAATAAAAAAGGGTATAAAAATAAAACCTTTAAAAAAACAAGAATGAATGCTGGTTCAAAGGTAAAAAAGACGAAGCGTCTAAGGGTTCGCCCAGGAGAACCCATCATAATAACCACCAAGCCAAAACCACGACTCAATGAAAAACTTATTGAACTTCTTGAACGTCTAACCAAACTCATGACACAGAAGGGTGACCATATTCGTAGTCGTGCCTATGGTAAAGCACAAGAGACAGTTATGATGTTTAATGGTGATATTACCGATGTCGAACAAATGAAAGGGAAGCCAAATATTGGACCTACCATCTTGGAGAAATTCAAAGAATACTTAGAAACAGGAACCTTGCGACTTTTCGAGCGAGAAAAAAATAATCCAGAATATATATTAAGTGAGGTATATGGTATCGGTCCCAAGAAAGCGAAAGATTTGGTCGAAAAGGGCATTACATCAATTGCCCAATTGAGAGCACGCGAGGACGAGTTATTAAATGCTAGTCAAAAAGCGGGTTTGAAATATTATGAAGACATTTTGGAGCGCATTCCGCGTAAAGAGATTGACGAATATAATATGATTTTTCAAAAGGCATTCGATGATGTCAAAGTTCCTGGAGCAGAATATGAGATTGTGGGGAGCTATCGACGCGGAGCGCAATCGTCTGGTGATATAGATGCTATCATTACATCTCCCGACCCAGATACCTTTACAAAGTTTATTGAGAAACTTAGGAACCACGAGACCGGAAATAATATTATTTTGGTCACATTGTCTTATGGGAAAACGAAGTGTTTAGTTATTACGAAATTACCCGGACATAAGCATGCGCGTCGCGTGGATTTTATGTATACATCTCCCCAAGAATACCCTTTTGCCGTTTTATATTTTACAGGGAGTAAGGGGTTTAATACGATGATGCGAGGACATGCCCTTAAAATGGGGACGTCATTAAATGAACACGGACTCTATAAAAAAGAGGCGGGAAAAGCGAAGGAAGAAAAAGTGGAACATGCGTTTGGCTCTGAGCACGATGTATTCGATTATTTGGGTTTGGAATATAAATCTCCTGAGGAAAGAATTGATGGGCGGTCTATAATAGTTACGGAAAAACCAGACTTAATAAGCGAAACAAAACCCAAAGCAAAAAGTGAAGAGCCAAAAGAAAACATAAGGTTGGAACCAGAACCCGTTATAACTGACGCGCCCTCAGTTGTAAGTGTAATTCCCCAAGAAGAACCCAAACAAAAACCCAAAAAACGTCTCACATTAAAAGTAAAAATAAAACCAGAAAAAAACGACATAAAACAGTCTGAACAAATAAAATTAACCCCCAATTCCAACATGACGGCAAATAAACACATAAAAGAATTTAAAACAACCGGGATTGATGTTTTGACCTCCCTTACCGAAAAAGAATTGGGGGATATGTTAATAGCAGCCAACGACGCCTATTATAACGAGAAAACAACACTAATGACAGATAACGAATATGACATTGTAAAAGAGTATATACAAATGAAATACCCGAAAAACGCGGCGGTCGCACAAGTTGGAGCTCCTATACAAGGTAAAAACAAAGTAACTCTCCCATATAATATGCCATCTATGGATAAAATCAAGCCAGATACAAATGCGTTAACCACCTGGAAAGCCAAGTATACTGGTCCTTATGTTCTATCTTGTAAATTGGATGGTGTAAGTGGAATGTTTGATAGCGAAACGAAAAAGTTATATACCAGAGGTGATGGTAAAGTTGGGCAGGATATTTCCCATTTAGTAACTAGGCTAAGATTGAATGAAAAAGTGGATCCCAAAACACCACTTGTTGTACGTGGCGAATTTATTATCCCTAGACGTGTATTTGAAGACAAATATAAAGACACTTTTGCCAATCCTAGAAACTTAGTATCGGGTATTATAAATACAAAGGGAGCCGATGAAAAAGCGAACGATTTACATTTTGTGGCTTATGAAATTATTCATCCACAAATGAATCCAAGTAAACAGATGGAGACACTGACAAAATTGGGATATGAAGTTGTCCAATATAAGGAGACACCTTCTTCAAAACTAACGAATGAAAATTTATCGGAAACGCTGATGGATTGGCGAACCAAATACATGTATGAAATTGACGGCGTTATTGTGGCGGATGATAATATTCACCCACGTAAAGATGGTAATCCCGAACATGCTTTTGCATTTAAGATGGTTATCTCCGACCAAATTGCCGAAGCTAAGGTCGTAGATGTGATATGGACACCATCCAAATCGGGATATTTAAAACCCCGTGTTCGTATTGAGCCGATTAAATTGGGCGGCGTTACCATCGAATATGCCACAGGGTTTAATGGTAGCTATATTGAAACAAATAAAATCGGGATTGGAGCGGTTATACAAATTATTAGGTCTGGCGATGTAATTCCGCATATTAAATCGGTGACCACACCAGCGGAACGTGCGAAAATGCCAACCGAGCCTTACCATTGGACGGATACTCACATAGATATTATTTTGGATTCTGCTGACGATAATGTAACGGTTCGCGAAAAAAATATTACGGCATTCTTTGTTGGGATTGAGGTAGATGGACTCTCGAAAGGAAATGTGACGAGAATAATGAGTGCTGGATTTGATACCATACCGAAGATCCTGAAGATGACAAAGGCGGATTTTGCCAAAGTGGACGGATTCAAAGAAAAGACGATTGAAAAAATATATCACGGAATTCAAAATAAGGTGAAATCTGCGTCGTTATTGACAATTATGTCTTCCTCGAATTTATTTGGTCGTGGTATTGGTGAACGTAAAATCAAACCCATTTTAGAGGAATTTCCCGATATTTTGACGAGGACCGATGGACCTAAAGAAAAGGTCGCTTTGTTATTAGGTATTAAGGGAATTGGTAAAGAAAATGCAAATTCTTTCGTGGAGAATATCCCGAGGTTCTTGGCATTTGTAAAGGAATGCGAATTGGAATATAAACTAACGAGCGCACCGCTGGAAAACAAAATGGATACCACCGCTGTAGCAGAACCACAGTTCGATAAATCGCTACAGTTCGATAAATCGCATCCGCTTTATCAAAAGCATATTGTGATGACGAAAGTTCGCGACGCCAAGATAATCGATGCATTAGCAAAGTTGGGTGGAATATTAGATAATAGTATGTCAAAATCAACTTTTTTATTGATTGTGAAATCGAAAGAGGACAAATCAAATAAGACAGAATACGCGGAAAAACACAATATTCCGGTTATGACACCCGAAGAATTTATAACGAAATACTTGAAGTAGATATATACATTTGAACATTTTAATCCGCGTAAAGTGCGGATAGTGTTCAAATGTTAATCGGTGTATAATAATTATATCATTATTATATAATTATGCCATTTAGTTTTTCTGAAATTATAATTACAGGAATATTATTTTTTCTATTTACACCGAATTTATTATTTAATTTTGATGGCAAACTAAACAAGTATTTAGTTGTAATTATTCATGCGTTATTATTTGGACTGATTGTATACTTAATGTTAACGAATCAAACAATTGAAGGTGCCTCGACTATAAAAGCAACGAGTTCAAGAAACGCGTCGGGAAAGAATGCAGGTAGTATGAGTGGACTTGCTACGTTTGGAATTATCACGGCAGTCTTTGCTGGAATAATATTGTGTCTTTTTATTTATGGTTATATTGTTGAAAAATATAATATGTATAAACTTGAACCCTATGTAAAAGCGGCTCCTATTAGTTTGCCAAAAGCATTACCTTCTACAATAGTTCCTGTAAAAACGACACCATCTCCCATAGCAACACCGTCTCCCTCGCCTGTAAAAACGACACCATCTCCCATAGCAACGTCTCCCTCGCCTGTAAAATCAACACCATCGCCTGTAAAAACATCTCCAAAATCCCCAATTAAAAATGTTTAATGGGGGGCTTTGTTGAACCGAGTATACTACTATAACTTTTACAATCGGTTCTCCAATTATATTTCGCATAATTAGGCCAGTTAACTTGACCTGCACCTGGAGCACCCAATGGTCGCCCTTTGGCTACTCCACCATATCCGCCTACCGTTCTTTTATCTCCGGGTGTATCTCCGCTAGGATTACCCTGGTCGCTCAGTGGTTTCCCTTGATAAGTTCCGGTATTTTTGATATGTCCATTTTGGCAGGGAACATGGAATGTTTTCATATATTGGGTTCTCTGTTTTTGATAACGAGTTTTGGCGGATTGACACCGAGAATTGCATGCGCCTTTTTCAAGTTGCCCACTATATGCCCTCTGGTTGATTTGTGACGTAGTATATTGTTTTACGTTGTTTTTCTTATAGGTCTTTTTTGCTAGTTCCAACTGATATCGGTCTCTTGCCAGTTGGCAGCGTTTATTACAAGCCGTTTTGACGGCGCATCTGGAATTACACTTTTTGGAAAGGGCGGAACCTCTCGCTAACTTCGACCTGGCAAATTGTTTTTTACGACTTTTAACATTCAAACCGCCAAGATATCGGCGGTTTTTGAGTGGAAAGGCAACTGTTCTTTCATCGTGTCTAACGATGAAAGTTTTACGATTATGGTCAACTGATGCATGTAATACCAAGGTTCTCGAAACGTCGGGAACCTGTAAAGCACGAACAATTTTTATACCAAAGTCTCTTGTATTACCATATACTTGACCGAATAAAGTATTTTTCGCGAAACATACGGATAAATAGAATAAAAGCGTTCCTAATATTTTCATTTGGTTCTTATTTTATTATTTTATTATATTATTATTTATTATAATAAAAAATAAATTTTATATTATTTATTATACATTTACATGAGCGTTATTGGTAAAGTTCCAAGTACTACCTGTAGAATCGCTCGAAAATACAAAGGATGTATTCGCTGAAGGACTTACTGTCGAGAATGTTGTACCACAAGGGTTCAAAAATACAGTTCCATTTGTAATATTATAAGGCGAGTTCTTAGTAGAGTCAATATTATTTCCATTAGAATCCATCGGGTTGCCATTCACATCTGTGCCAGATGGGTAAGATATTGCTGCAGAAGAGTATCCCGGACTTGGTGGACTGGAAATAACATAAACCTCTACGAACTGATTTTTATTTCCAGTATTCTCTTTGATAAGCCTTATTTTATATTGATATGTCGAAGCGGAAACAGAATCTGTAAAATAATTATAAAACGTAATAAGAAGTGTAGTAATCGAATAATTAGAATTTGATGAATTGGAATAGTAAACCGTTTTCAATAATCTATCGTAATTTCCTAATAATATAGAGGGAATAGCGTTTCTAGTTATATCTATATCCAATTGCGGTGTAGATTGCGTACCGAATATCAATGCGTTATTCGATGACCAATATAAATTATTGGAATAATTCGTCCCAAAGAAATTAAATTCCATGCTAGACATGGGTATAGGAACTCGCCCATCGTCTAATGTATTTGGAATAGATGTCGCACCTGCCTCAAAAATAGAACCAGGTAAAACGATTTGTGTTAAATTCGATGTATAGGACGACCCTACGCCACTTACTAAACCAAGAGTAATAATCGGTTTCTCGCAATCCCACATATATGCTCGGCGATGGACGGCTAGTCCCGAACGATGTTTGCTCATTATAATATATAACTAAATATATTATAATTTTACACCTTTGCGGTCGCCAATAAATTGGCTTAACAACGGTCGCCAATAAATTGGCTTAACAACGGTCGCCAATAAATTGGCTTAAAACAACGGTCGCCAATAAATTGGCTTAGCCCCCTGCGAGAATTGAACTCGCGACCTCCAGTTTACAAGACTGGTGCTCTACCACTAAGCTAAAGGGGCACTATTATTTTATATTACCTCCTCGTCTTTAATATCTTTTAGACTTTCTGCAATTAACAAATTAAAGGGGTGAGTTTTTTTAATAAACATGATATCCACCTGAACATTGAACCCATTTACATAATGTCTTTCAATAATATCATAGGGTATAAACCCGATTTCTTCCATAAACTTAATATGTTCCAAAAAACTCAGCACTCCCTGATTATATTGACCAAATACAGGAATTTCTAAAATAATAAAATCGGTGATACCTAATATTTCACTCGCACCCTTCAAAATTGGTATTTCGGCACCTTGACAATCTATTTTTATAAAAATGGACGAATTAGGACTAAACCTAATGTTTGATTTGATTAGACACTCATTTAACGTTATTGAATCTTTTATAGTCTTAGAACAGTTATCAAAATAATTTGTAGCTTCTTTGAACATAGAATCCCCGGTATTTCGCATTTCATACCATTCGACTGGTCCCGACTTTTCATTCAATACTTCATTAAAAACATCTATGTTGGTATAACCACGAAACCGGTTTAATTCTTCGTATTCTATGGCTTCAAACATTAAAAAATGCGCGGTTGGATAAATTTCGACACAATTCACGGTCCAATTTCCATGGTTTGCGCCAATGTCAAATATGTGTGTGGGCGAATATCCCAATTCTTTTAGAGCTTTTATTCTTGAAAACATTTATAATAATTCAGTATAAACGTTTTATGTATTTTTAGTTCACATATTATTGTCTACGACGAGACTTGCGTGTTTGTTTGCTATTTTTACGGGTCTTTTTATACACGCGCCCTTTCTT
>Ga0209550_10003621_pt1 | contig 14717 bp, 9 predicted proteins | sample LauGreSuBDMM15SN_2_FD_187567 | JGI IMG/M metagenome (GOLD analysis project Ga0209550, IMG submission 187567) | Freshwater lake microbial communities from Lake Michigan, USA - Su13.BD.MM15.SN (SPAdes) (version 5) | ecosystem: Environmental > Aquatic > Freshwater > Lake | place: Lake Michigan, USA...
AGTGTTGTCTTACCATGGTCAACGTGTCCAATTGTGCCTACGTTGACGTGTGGCTTGGTACGTTCAAATTTGCCTTTTGCCATTTCTTTCTTCCTTTAATCTATCTAAATTAAATTAATACTTATTTTTTGTTGATAATTGCTTCAGCAACGTTTCTTGGTGCTTCAGTGTAATGCTTAAATTCCATACTGTAACTTGCGCGACCTTGAGACAATGAACGTACAACCGTTGAGTACCCAAACATCTCAGCTAGCGGCACTTCTGCACGAATGATCTTGCCAGTTGGGCTGTCATCCATACCTTGAATCATACCGCGACGTGATGACAAGTCACCCATTACATCACCCATGTAGTCTTCTGGCGTTTCAACTTCAACAGCCATCATAGGCTCTAGCAAGATAGGATCAGCTTTACGCATACCATCTTTAAAGCCAATTGATGCAGCCATTTTAAAGGCGTTTTCGTTTGAGTCAACGTCATGGTATGAACCATCAAACAACGTTACTTTTACATCAACAACAGGGAAGCCAGCCAAAATACCGCTAGGGATAGTTTCTCTCAACCCTTTTTCAACAGCGGGGATGAATTCACGTGGCACAGTACCACCTTTAATTTGATCAATGAATTCAAAACCCTTACCTTGCTCATTAGGCTCCATGATAAGCCATACGTGACCGTACTGACCCTTACCACCAGATTGCTTAACGAACTTGCCTTCAACTTCAACTTTCTTCTTGATCGCTTCGCGGTATGCAACTTGTGGTGCACCAACGTTTGCTTCAACGCCGAACTCACGCTTCATACGATCAACCAGAATTTCTAAGTGCAACTCACCCATACCAGAAATAATGGTTTGGTTAGTTTCTTCATCCGTTTTAACGCGGAATGAAGGATCTTCTTGTGCCAAACGGTTAAGCGCGATGCCCATTTTTTCTTGGTCGGCTTTCGTTTTTGGCTCAACAGCAACGTGAATCACTGGCTCAGGGAAAATCATACGCTCAAGAATCACTTCATGATTCAAGCTACACAATGTATCACCCGTTGTTGCCTCTTTAAGACCAACAGCTGCAGCAATATCCCCCGCACGAACTTCATCTAGAGGTTCACGAGTATTAGCATGCATTTGCACGATCCGGCCGATACGTTCTTTTTTACCCTTGATTGGGTTGTAAACTGTATCACCAGCATTAACAACGCCAGAGTATACGCGGAAGAAAATCAATTGACCTACAAACGGGTCTGTCATAATCTTGAAAGCTAACGCTGAGAATTTTTCATCATCAGCAGCACGCAGACGTACTTCATTGCCCTTTTCATCCATAGCTTTAACTGGCGGGATGTCTGTCGGTGCTGGCATCAACTCAATCACCTTATCCAACATCGCCTGAACGCCTTTGTTCTTAAATGCTGAACCACACATCATTGGAACGATCTCAAACGCAATCGTACGCAAACGCAAACCAGCCAAGATATCTTCTTCTGACAAATCACCATTTTCTAGGTATTTGTTCATCAGCTCTTCATTAGCTTCAGCCGCAGCTTCCACCATGTTTTCACGCCATTTAGCGCAATCAGCTTTTAGATTATCAGGGATGTCACGGTAATCGAATTTCATACCCTGGGAAGCTTCATCCCAGTAGATTGCCTTCATCTTAACCAAGTCAACCACACCCTCAAAGGTTTCTGAAGCGCCAATAGGCACTTGCAATGGCACTGGGTTTGCTTTTAGACGAGTACGCATTTGGTCGTAAACTTTAAAGAAGTCCGCGCCAGCACGGTCCATCTTGTTTACAAATGCCAAACGAGGCACTTTGTATTTGTTAGCTTGACGCCAAACAGTTTCAGATTGTGGCTGCACACCACCTACCGCACAGTAAACCATACATGCGCCGTCAAGCACACGCATTGAACGCTCAACCTCAATAGTGAAGTCAACGTGGCCCGGGGTATCAATAATATTGATACGGTGCTGTTCGAACTGCTTCGCCATGCCAGACCAGAAGCAGGTAGTTGCTGCAGACGTAATAGTAATACCACGTTCTTGCTCTTGCTCCATCCAGTCCATCGTAGCAGCGCCATCATGCACTTCACCGATTTTGTGGTTAACACCAGTGTAAAAAAGAATACGTTCAGTTGTCGTTGTTTTACCAGCGTCAATGTGCGCACTAATACCAATGTTACGGTAGCGTTCAATAGGGGTTTTACGAGCCACAGCGATTACCTTTTTTCTTTATATCTGTTGATTAGAAGCGGAAATGTGAGAATGCTTTGTTAGCTTCTGCCATACGGTGAACTTCTTCACGTTTCTTCATTGCAGAACCGCGACCTTCAGAAGCCTCAACCAATTCAGCTGCTAAACGCAAGCCCATTGATTTTTCACCACGCTTACGCGCAGCATCACGCAACCAACGCATTGCCAAAGCACTACGGCGACTTGGGCGAACTTCAACTGGCACTTGATAGTTAGCACCACCAACACGGCGGCTCTTAACTTCAACGATAGGGCGCAAATTGTTAATTGCTAGCGTGAACACTTCCAATGCATCCTTGCCACTCTTTTGAGTAACTTGGTCAAATGCACCGTACAAAATACGCTCAGCAACTGATTTTTTACCACCAGTCATTAATACGTTTACGAATTTAGAAACTTCTTGGCTACCAAATTTTGGATCAGGCAAGATGTTGCGTTTGGGGACTTCTCTACGTCTAGGCATTTTTCTTTATTCCTTAGTTTAAGCGGCTAAGCCAATGATTAAGCCGCTTTGGGGCGTTTAGCACCGTATTTAGAACGTGACTGCTTACGGTCTTTAACACCAGCAGTATCCAAGCTACCACGCACCATATGGTAACGCACACCGGGTAAGTCCTTTACACGACCACCGCGTAGTAGAACCACGCTATGCTCTTGCAAGTTATGGCCTTCACCGCCGATGTAGCTAATAACTTCGTAGCCGTTAGTCAAACGTACTTTTGCGACTTTACGCAAAGCTGAGTTTGGCTTTTTAGGTGTTGTTGTATAAACACGTGTACAAACACCACGCTTTTGTGGACAGCTTTCTAAGGCTGGCACTTTGCTCTTGGTGACCACTTTTTGGCGCGGTTTGCGCACTAATTGATTGATGGTTGGCATAACCTTTAATCCTGTAAAAATTACGGGATGACGAAGTTCGCCATCCCGAAAAACCTAGTATTCTATTTAGCGTTCAATACATTGTCAAGCAATCTCGGTACTTCCTGTTTCTGACTCAGGCACTTCCGACACTGTTGCTTCTGTAATAACCGCCTCTTCTACTACCGCAGATGCAGCATCTATACCACTCGCTTTACGCTTGCGCGTTTCGTGATAGGCAAGACCAGTACCCGCAGGAATCAAACGACCTACAATGACGTTTTCTTTCAAACCACGCAATTCGTCACGTTTACCCAAGATTGCAGCTTCCGTTAGAACACGTGTTGTTTCTTGGAACGACGCCGCTGAGATGAATGAGTCTGTAGATAATGACGCTTTCGTAATGCCTAGCAATACATATTCGTATGATGCTGGGCGTTGATCAAGCGCAACAACTCTTTCGTTTTCAGCCAAAACATCTGCGCGCTCAACTTGCTCGCCCATGATGAATGTTGTATCGCCAGCATCTGAGATGCGAACGCGACGTAACATCTGACGTACGATAACTTCGATGTGCTTGTCGTTAATCTTAACGCCTTGCAAACGATAAACGTCTTGCACTTCGTCAATGATGTAACGCGCAAGCGCTTCACGACCTTGCAATCTCAATATATCTTGAGGATCTGCTGGACCGTCAACAATGCTTTCACCCTTAGTCACCACTTGACCATCATGCGCTGTCACGTGTTTATCTTTAGGGATCAAGTATTCATGAGTCACACCGTCCAAGTCAGTGAAGACTAAACGCTGTTTACCCTTAGTATCTTTACCGAATGAAACAGTACCGGTCACCTCTGCAAGCAAGCCCGCATCTTTTGGTGAACGTGCTTCGAACAATTCAGCGACGCGTGGCAAGCCCCCTGTAATATCACGCGTTTTAGATGATTCTTGTGGGATACGTGCTAGCACTTCACCCACGCCAACTTCTTGGCCATCTTTCACTGTAATAATGCAGCCTAATTGGAATGTAATGTTCACTGAAACGTCACCGCCAGCAATCTTCACTTCATTACCATTTGCATCCAACAATTTAACTTGTGGACGCAAGCCCTTAGTTTGACCCGCACGTTGTTTTGGATCAATCACCACCAATGATGACAAGCCTGTTACTTCATCGATTTGTTTGGCAACAGTGATACCTTCTTCAACGTTTTCAAACTTAATGCGACCTGCATACTCAGTAATAATTGGACGAGTATGTGGATCCCATGTTGCTACAGCTTGACCAGCCTTAATTGGCTTGCCATCCGTAATGACAAGCGTTGCGCCGTAAGGCACTTTATGACGCTCACGTTCACGACCGTTATCATCTTGAATAATCGCTTCACCATTACGTGAAATCACCACTTGCTCATTACGCGCGTTGGTGACATAACGCATTGTTGAGCTAAAGCGAAGGATACCATTTGATTTACTTTCAACCTGGCTCACAGACGCAGCACGAGATACAGCACCGCCGATGTGGAATGTACGCATGGTCAACTGAGTTCCTGGCTCGCCGATAGATTGCGCAGCAATCACACCAACAGCCTCACCCATGTTAATCAACTTGCCACGACCTAAGTCGCGACCATAACATTTTGCACAAATACCGTAGCGAGTTTCGCAAGTCAGCGCTGTACGCACTTTTACTTCATCAACCCCTAAAGCATCGATGTGCTCAACTTCATCTTCTGTCAACAATGTGCCAGATGGGTATACCACTTCTTGGTTTTCAGGATTCAAAATATCAAGCGCTGTTGTACGACCTAAGATACGGTCATGCAATGGTTCAACAACTTCACCGCCTTTAACAAGTGCTTTTGTGACTAAACCATCGCCAGTGCCGCAATCATGCTCAGTTACCACCAAGTCTTGTGTCACGTCAACCAAACGACGTGTCAGGTAACCTGAGTTCGCTGTTTTCAACGCAGTATCCGCAAGACCCTTACGAGCACCGTGGGTTGAAATAAAGTATTGCAACACGTTCAAGCCATCGCGGAAGTTCGCAATAATTGGTGTTTCAATAATCGAACCATCCGGTTTAGCCATCAAACCACGCATACCAGCAAGCTGTCTAACCTGCGCTGCAGAACCGCGGGCACCTGAGTCAGCCATCATGTAAATTGCGTTAAATGATTCTTGACGCAATGCTTTACCGTCTTTGTCTTTTGCTACATTACCGTCAGCATCAAGTACATTTTCTTCTTTCAATTGTTTCATCATAGCGTCAGCGACTTTATCGCCAGCACGACCCCAGATATCCACAACCTTGTTATAACGCTCACCTTGTGTCACCAGACCAGAAACGTATTGATCTTCAATTTCTTTCACTTCAGCTTCCGCTGAGGCAATCAATTGACCTTTTTCTGGTGGAACCAACATGTCGTTAATGCTGATAGAAATACCTGCACGCGTTGCATAGGTGTAACCCATGCCCATGAGCTTATCAGCCAAGATAACAGTTTCACGAATACCAACCTTACGGAAGCCAGAGTTAATCAAGCGTGAGATTTCTTTTTTCTTCAACGCCTTGTCAATCAAGCTAAATGGCAAGCCAGCTGGCATGATTTCTGATAACAATGCACGACCAACTGTTGTTTCGTAACGATGGATTTTCTCGTGTTTTGTACCGTCTAAATCAAGGTCGTATTCTTTAATACGCACCGTGATTTTTGCGTGCAAGTCGATTTGGCCACTGTCATAAACACGTTGAACTTCAGCAACGTTAGCGAAGCGCATGCCCTCACCACGTGCCGCAACTTTTTCACGCGTCATGTAGTAAAGACCCAACACGATATCTTGTGAAGGCACAATAATTGGTTCACCGTTTGCTGGAGAAAGCACATTGTTTGAAGCGAGCATCAATGTGCGCGCTTCCATTTGCGCTTCCAAGCTCAATGGGACGTGAACCGCCATTTGGTCACCGTCAAAGTCGGCGTTAAACGCAGCACAAACCAATGGGTGCAATTGAATTGCCTTACCTTCGATCAATACTGGTTCAAACGCTTGAATACCCAAGCGGTGCAAAGTAGGTGCACGGTTTAGTAATACTGGATGCTCGCGAATCACGTCTTCCAGGATATCCCATACCTCTGGGCCTTCCTCTTCAACTTTTTTCTTCGCAGCTTTAATGGTTGTCGCTAAGCCCAATACTTCTAGCTTATGGAAAATGAATGGCTTGAATAACTCAAGCGCCATTTTCTTAGGCAGACCGCATTGATGCAGTTTCAATTGTGGACCAACCACAATCACTGAACGACCCGAGTAATCCACACGCTTACCAAGCAAGTTTTGACGGAAACGACCGCCTTTGCCCTTGATCATGTCTGCAAGTGATTTTAATGGACGCTTGTTAGCGCCAGTCATCACTTTACCGCGACGACCGTTGTCTAATAACGAATCCACAGCTTCTTGCAACATACGTTTTTCGTTACGTACGATAATTTCTGGTGCTTTTAACTCTAACAAGCGTTTTAGACGGTTGTTACGGTTAATCACGCGACGATATAAATCGTTCAAATCTGAAGTAGCGAAACGACCACCGTCCAATGGTACCAATGGACGCAGCTCTGGTGGCAACACTGGCAATACTTCAAGAATCATCCACTCTGGCTTAATGCCTGATTTTTGGAATGCTTCGAGTACTTTCAAGCGCTTTGCAATTTTCTTGATTTTCGCTTCAGAACCAGTTGCGCCCAAATCTTGACGCAATGTTTCAATTTCGTTGTGTACATCCATTGTGCGAAGTAACTCACGCACAGCTTCAGCACCCATCACCGCATTGAACTCATCGCCGTATTCTTCAACTTTAGCGAGGTAGTCATCTTCTGTGAGCAATTGACCACGTGTCAGTGGTGTCATGCCTGGCTCAATCACGATATATGCTTCAAAGTAAAGCACGCGTTCGATATCGCGCAATGCGATATCAAGCACCATACCTAAACGGCTTGGTAAGCTCTTTAAGAACCAGATATGTGCAACTGGGCTAGCCAATTCAATGTGCGCCATGCGTTCACGACGTACTTTTGATAATGTGACTTCAACACCACATTTTTCACAAATTACACCACGGTGTTTTAAGCGTTTGTATTTACCACACAAGCACTCGTAATCTTTGATAGGACCAAAGATTTTTGCGCAGAACAAACCATCACGTTCAGGCTTGAATGTACGGTAGTTAATGGTTTCTGGCTTTTTAACTTCACCATAGGACCATGAGCGAATTTTCTCAGGAGAAGCGAGCGCGATCTTAATCGCGTCAAATTCTTCTTCTTGAGTGACTTGCTTAAATAAGTCTAATAGAGCCTTCATTTAATCTCCTTAGTTTCGCTTGAGCGAATGCCTATACTGTTAGTTACGATCAAGGTCGATATCGATAGCGAGTGAGCGAATTTCTTTCACCAACACGTTGAATGACTCTGGCATACCAGCATCAATCTTATGTTCGCCCTTCACAATATTTTCATAAACCTTGGTACGACCAGAAACGTCATCAGACTTCACTGTGAGCATTTCTTGTAAGGTGTATGCAGCGCCATAAGCCTCCAATGCCCAAACTTCCATCTCACCAAAGCGCTGACCACCAAATTGAGCTTTGCCGCCCAATGGTTGTTGCGTAACCAAACTGTAAGGACCTGTAGAACGTGCATGCATCTTGTCATCAACCAAGTGATGCAATTTCAATACGTGCATATAACCTACAGTGACTGGACGCTCAAATGGATCACCAGTACGGCCATCAATCAATTGAACCTGTGTTTTACCAGCAGAGAACTTCAATTGTTTAGTACGTGGATCTTCATCTGGGAACGCCAAATCAAGCATTGCTTTAATATCTAACTCGGTTGCACCGTCAAATACTGGCGTAGCAAAAGGGACGCCGCGTTCTAGATTTTTCGCCAAGTCCAGCACTTCTTTATCTGACAATGACTTGATGTCTTCGCCTTTACCGTTGCTGTCGTTGTAGATTTGATCTAAGAACTTACGCACCTCAGAAACCTTAGCTTGCGTAGCAAGCATCTCTCCAATGCGCATACCTAATCCCTTAGCAGCCCAGCCTAAGTGAGTTTCAAGAATCTGACCGATGTTCATACGTGATGGAACGCCTAATGGGTTCAACACGATATCAACTGGTGTTCCGTCTGCCATGTGTGGCATATCTTCAACAGGGGCGATTTTTGAAATAACACCCTTGTTACCGTGACGACCAGCCATCTTATCGCCTGGTTGAATACGACGTTTAACAGCGATATACACTTTCACCATTTTTTGAACGCCAGCTTGCAAATCATCGCCTTGCGTCAATTTACGTTTTTTCTCTTCAAAACGGCTATCAAACTCAACGCGGGCTTGCGACAAACTGTCTTTCAATTGTTCAAGTTGACGCGCAGCTTCCTCATCAGCCAAACGAATATCAAACCAATCATAACGACCAATGCCTTGCAGATATTCTGCAGTCACTGTTTCGCCTTTTTTGAGTTTATTAGGGCCACCAGTAGCAGCTTTACCTTCGATTAAACGTTGAATACGGCCGAATGCGTCATCTTCAACAATACGCATTTGGTCAGCCAAATCTTGTTTGTAATGGCCTAATTGGTCATCAATGATTTGTTGAGCACGTGTATCACGGTCGATACCTTCGCGCGTGAACACTTGAACGTCAATCACAGTACCTGACATGCCTGATGGCACGCGCAAGCTTGTGTCTTTAACGTCAGAAGCTTTTTCACCGAAAATCGCGCGTAGCAATTTTTCTTCTGGAGTCAGTTGTGTTTCACCTTTAGGGGTTACTTTACCAACCAATACGTCCCCAGCCTCAACTTCAGCACCGATGTAAATAATGCCTGATTCATCCAAACGACCAAGCATACGCTCAGACAAGTTTGAAATATCACGTGTGATTTCTTCAGCACCTAACTTCGTATCACGTGCAACTACTGACAATTCTTCAATATGAATTGAAGTGTATCGGTCATCAGATACAACACGCTCTGAGATTAAGATCGAATCTTCGTAGTTATAACCATTCCATGGCATAAATGCGACTAGCATGTTTTGACCAAGCGCTAATTCACCCATGTCAGTTGATGCGCCGTCAGCAATCACATCACCACGTGCCAATACATCGCCAACGATTACTAATGGACGTTGGTTAATGTTAGTGTTTTGGTTAGAACGTGTGTACTTAGTAAGGTTGTAGATATCCACACCCACTTCACCTGCAAGCGCTTCAGCGTCATGCACACGAATCACGATACGGCCTGAATCTACATAATCAACGATACCACCACGACGCGCTTGTACTGTTGTACCAGAGTCAATCGCTACTGTACGTTCAATCCCTGTACCCACCACTGCTTTTTCAGCACGTAGACATGGCACTGCTTGACGTTGCATGTTTGCACCCATCAATGCACGGTTCGCATCATCATGCTCCAAGAATGGAATCAATGAAGCCGCAACAGAAACAATTTGGCCTGGCGCAACGTCCATGTATTGAACACGGTCAGGTTGCGTCATTGTAAATTCGTTGTGATAACGCGCTGAGATGAGATCTTCTTTAAAGTTGCCTTTCGCATCTAACTCAGAGTTAGCTTGCGCAATCATGTATTGGCTCTCTTCAATTGCTGAGAGGTAATCAATGTTTGCAGAAACTTTATTACCCTCAACACGGCGATATGGCGTTTCTAGGAAGCCGTATTTATTAGTACGCGCAAAAAGCGCCAATGAGTTAATCAAACCAATGTTTGGACCTTCTGGCGTTTCAATCGGGCATACACGACCATAATGCGTGGTATGAACGTCACGTACTTCAAAGCCAGCACGCTCGCGCGTCAAACCACCAGGGCCTAAAGCTGAAACGCGACGTTTGTGCGTAATTTCAGACAATGGGTTAGTTTGATCCATAAACTGACTTAATTGGCTTGAGCCGAAGAATTCACGAATCGCGCTAGAAACTGGCTTAGCGTTGATTAAATCGTGTGGCATCAAGTTATCTGATTCAGCTTGGCTTAAACGCTCTTTAACAGCGCGTTCAACACGAACTAGACCAGCGCGAAATTGGTTTTCTGCCAATTCACCTACTGAACGAATACGACGGTTACCCAAGTGATCAATATCGTCAATCTCACCGCGACCATTACGTAATTCTAGCAACACACCAACGACTGCCAAGATGTCATCATTTGAAAGTGTAGAAGCGCCTTCAGCACCTTGCGGGCCTACTTTTTCATAGAATTTGCGTAACCAAGCAGCTGAACGATCTTCAACTTTTTCTGGGAATGCACGGCGATTGAACTTCATACGACCTACCACTGATAAGTCGTAACGGTCAGCATTGAAGAACAAGCCATCGAATAATGCTTGTACTGAATCTTCAGTTGGTGGCTCACCAGGACGCATCATGCGGTAGATTGCTACTCGTGCGCTGTATTGATCAGGGATTTCATCAATACGTAATGTTTGAGAAATGTAATCGCCGTGGTCTAAATCATTTGCATATAGCGTGTTGATTTTCGCAACACTTGCGCCATGCAATTTTTCTAGCAAGCTTTCAGTGATTTCGTCGTTTGCGTTCGCAACAACTTCACCTGTTTCTTTATCAACGATGTTATTCGCAATGGTACGACCTAATACGAATTCAAATGGCACAGTAATTTTGCTAATGCCTGCTTTTTCCATATCTCGAATGTGCTTAACAGTGATGCGCTTATCTTTAGCAACGATCACTGTGCCATCTTTAGCGGTAATGTCGAACTTAGCCACTTCACCACGAAGACGCTCAGGCACCAATTCAAATTGAACGCCTTTCGCTGACAAGTGGAATGTATCCACGTCATAGAATGTTTCAAGAATTTGCGCAGGCGTGTAACCAAGTGCTTTAAGCAAGATGGTGACTGGCATCTTACGACGACGGTCAACGCGGAAGTACAAGTAGTCTTTTGGATCAAACTCAAAATCCAACCATGAACCACGGTAAGGAATAATACGCGCTGAAAATAATAATTTGCCTGAGCTGTGTGTCTTACCACGATCATGCTCAAAGAATACGCCTGGGCTGCGGTGCAATTGAGAAACAATTACACGTTCAGTACCGTTAATCACAAATGAACCATTTTCAGTCATCAAAGGCAATTCGCCCATGTAAACTTCTTGCTCTTTCACTTCCTTCACGGTTGGCTTAGAAGCCTCTTTGTCCATGATGGTCAAGCGTACTTTGACACGCAATGGCGCTGCGTAGGTCAAGCCACGTTGTTGACATTCTTTCACGTCAAAAGGCTCTGCACCCAAGTGATAACTGACGTAATCTAAACGTGCGTTACCTGAGTGGCTAACGATTGGAAAAATAGAACTAAATGTTGCTTGTAAACCAGCATCTTCACGTTTGTCAGCAGTAACATTTGCTTGTAAAAACGCAGCGTAGGATTCTAATTGCATCGCGAGTAAGTATGGAATTTCTTGCACACTTTCACGTTTAGCAAAACTCTTACGAATGCGTTTCTTTTCGGTAAAGGAATAGCTCATAGCGTCTCCTAAGGGGGTAAAAGGTAGAAGGTAAGACATGCGTTTCCATGCCTTATCTTCTACCATCTTTAAAAATGGTGAAGGCTGACGGTTTCCCGTCAGCCTAAATCTAACTTAAAACCTGAATTACTTGATTTCGCCAGTTGCGCCAGCTTCAATCAATTTCTTCAATGTTTCATCAGCATCCGCTTTTGACACGCCTTCTTTAACTGCTTTAGGTGCGCCATCAACTACGTCTTTAGCTTCTTTCAAGCCAAGTGCTGTAATTTCACGAACTGCTTTAATTACGCTTACTTTGTTGTCGCCAGCAGTTAACAAGATAACGTCAAACTCTGTTTGCTCTGCAGCAGCAGAAGCGCCACCGCCAGCTGCAGGTGCTGCAGCAACTGAAACAGCTGCAGCAGCAGCTGAAACGCCAAATTTTTCTTCCATGTCTTTGATCAATTCTGAAAGTTCAAGAACTGATAATGCTGCTACTGCATCTAAAATTTCTGATTTAGAAATTGCCATTTGTAATACTCCTGATAAATAAAATGTCGTTTTAAGTTTGCGATTAAGTTACGCGGCTTTTTGATCGCGCACTGCAGCAAGGCCACGTACAAATTTCGTAGGTACTTCATTAAGCGTACGTACAAATTTCGCAACAGGTGCTTGCATAGTGCCGAGCAATTTAGCCAACAATTCGTCACGGCTTGGCAATGCAGCCAAAGCTTGAACGCCTTTGACGTCCATAACTTGGTTTGGCATTGCACCCGCTTTAATGATGAATTTGTCGTTAGCTTTAGCAAAGTCGCTAAGTACTTTAGCGGCTGATACTGGATCGGAAGATATACCGAACACTAATGGGCCAACCATTTCGTTCGCCAAACCAGAAAATGGTGTGCCTTCAACAGCACGACGCACCAATGTATTTTTCAATACACGTAGGTAAACGCCTGATTTTCTAGCTTGTGCGCGCAATGCAGTCATTTCGCCCACTTGTAAGCCACGATACTCAGCAACGATGATTGCTTGGGCCGTCGAGACTTGCTCGCTGACTTCAACAACTACTGCCTTTTTCTGTTCAAGATTAAGACTCAAGGTCTTCTCCTTCCGTTAATTAAACCTTTGTAGCAAGACACTACAAAAGCCATCCCACGGCGACCTTTCGTCAGGAGTATTTTTCAATACTGTCCTGTTTTCAGGGGACGCCATCTGCGTAGGTATTCATTAATCAGCCACAGAGGAGTGAATGTCTAACTCTTCATCACCCATCGCTGACCACTACCATTAAACCCACCAATAAACTGCAATTGGTTATGGTGCCTACGGTCTTTGATAACCTTGATGTCGCTTATATTTCACAACAACACCAAGCCCAAAGCCCTTTATTGCGCTGAAATTAATCAGCTCAAAATACATTTACCTAGCAATTAAGCTAGGTTAGATTGATCTACGCGTACACCAACACCCATGGTGCTAGATACAGATAGTTTCTTTAAATACTGACCTTTAGATGACGCTGGTTTTGCTTTATTCAAAGCATCAACCAATGCAACCAAGTTTTGTTGTAAAGCATCAACCGTGAATGAAGCGCGACCGATTGTGCAGTGAATAATGCCGCCTTTGTCAGTACGGTATTGCACTTGACCGGCTTTAGCATCTTTAACAGCTTTAGCAACATCAGCGGTTACTGTGCCAACTTTAGGGTTAGGCATCAAACCACGCGGACCTAATACTTGACCAAGTTGACCAACGATACGCATTGCATCTGGTGTAGCAATCGCCACATCAAAATCCAGCATGCCGCCTTTCACTTGCTCAGCCAAATCTTCAAAACCAACAATCTCAGCACCCGCTGCTTTAGCAGCTTCAGCTTGTGCGCCCTGTGCGAACACAGCAACGCGTTTTGATTTACCCGTACCGTTTGGCAATACCAAAGCACCACGGATCAATTGATCTGATTTACGTGCATCAATACCCAAATTCACAACTGCATCAACTGACTCGTCGAATTTTGCAGTTGCAGTTTCTTTTACCAATGCTAGTGCATCAGCCACTTGATAGATCTTGTCGCGATCAACTTTTGATTGCAACGCTGCATTACGTTTAGAAATCTTAGCCATGTTATACACCCTCCACTTCAATACCCATACTGCGAGCGCTACCAGCGATCGTACGTACAGCAGCATCCATATCACCGGCTGTTAGATCTGGCATCTTAGTTTTAGCAATTTCCTCAGCTTGCGCACGAGTGATTTTGCCTACTTTGTCGGTATGTGGACGAGGTGAACCTTTTTCGATTTTTGCAGCTTTCTTGATCAAAATCGTTGCAGGTGGAGTCTTCATCACGAATGTGAAGCTCTTATCTGCAAATGCTGTAATCACAACAGGGATTGGAAGGCCTGGCTCAACACTTTGTGTTGCAGCATTAAATGCCTTACAGAATTCCATAATGTTCAAACCGCGTTGACCAAGTGCCGGGCCTACTGGAGGGCTTGGGTTAGCTTTACCTGCAGGAATCTGCAGTTTGATATAGCCAATAACTTTCTTTGCCATTTTACGACTCCTAATATGGGTACAAGCGCTTTAAAAGCTCCCCAGTTTGGTATTTGCAGCGCGATTAAACGCTACGACTTAATGCTATTTTATAAATAGCAAATGCTCGACCACCCAAAGGCACTCGAGCAAATTCTTAAACTTCTTTTTGTACCTGACCGAACTCTAGCTCTACAGGCGTTGCGCGACCAAAAATAACCACTGAAACGCGCAATTTACTTTTCTCGTAATTGATATCTTCAACGCTTCCTGAGAAGTCTTTGAAAGGACCATCAGTAACACGCACCGCCTCACCTTTTTCAAAGGTAAGTTTTTGCGTAGGATTACTTTTACTGTCATCCATGCGCTGCAAGATAATCTCAACTTCTTTATCTTTAATTGGCGTAGGCTTAAGCGCTGAACCACCAATAAATGCAGTCACTCTTGGTGTACTTTTCACCAAATGCCAACTCTCATCAGTCATGTCCATTTGAACAAGTACATAACCAGGATATAACTTACGTTC
>Ga0209550_10003622_pt1 | contig 14712 bp, 8 predicted proteins | sample LauGreSuBDMM15SN_2_FD_187567 | JGI IMG/M metagenome (GOLD analysis project Ga0209550, IMG submission 187567) | Freshwater lake microbial communities from Lake Michigan, USA - Su13.BD.MM15.SN (SPAdes) (version 5) | ecosystem: Environmental > Aquatic > Freshwater > Lake | place: Lake Michigan, USA...
AAATAAGAACATGTCGCCGTCAATCGATCGCATCTGCCTCGTCATACTCGTATTCAGAGGTTCCGTCCTCGTCGGCATCAGGCTGATCAGGCTCAAGAGCAGCCAGTTCTGGAACTGGATCCTCTCGATCCTCCCGTTGGACCTCTTTCGGGGGGATGTGAGGACTGGCATCCGCGGCCGGTCTCAACGGTTCAGAGCTTGCTGCTGCTGTTGCTGAGATCTGGGGAGTGGGGGATGCACCACGAACAGTCTTTGGCGAGGCCGATCGGCGTCCATCTGGAACAGTCTTAAGTGAGGCCACCGGTTTGGCCTCCTCCGATGCCTTTCGCTGGGTCCTCACTCCCAGATTCAATACCTCCGCCGCCTTTCGCGCCGCCATCTCCGCCGCTTGCCTCATCTCCTTTGCGTTCTGGACCGCGAGGATCATCTGCTCCTTTTTCACCTTCTTCATCAAAACCTCCAGCGCCTTCTGTTGCTTCTCTAGGTCCGCCGCGGACGACTTCGCCATTTCCTGCAGACTCCGGAGCATTCCTTTCAGCTGCTGCGTGTCCAGCGAGCCCTCCCTTTTCCTATCGAACGAATTGAAAACATCGTCGAACGCCGCATCGGACGCAATCACTCCAAGCTCTCTGGCGTGATGACGGAACTCTTCCGCATCTAGTTCGCCATCGCCATTCTCATCCCATTTGATGAGTATGTCGACCACCTTCAAGCCCTTCCGCACCATCACCGCTCCCAGCTGCACGTCCGCCGGCAGCTTGCTGCACTTGTCGTCGAGCGCTTTCGAGCTCGTTTCACACTCCTCGGTTAGCTTTGCGACAGATTCGGCTGCATCGGCCCGCTCATTGAGGTTGTCGATAGTCTGCTTGATCTCCTCCAGCAATTTCTCCTCCTCGATGGCCATCTGCTTTATCTTTTGGAAGGTCTCATCGAGATACTTCAGGTTGAGCACGCCCGGTTGTTTCCCAGGGTGAGCTGTCAGGGAGTCTAACTCCTCGAAGACGCTGTCAACATCAGTGGCTGGTATTTCGATCATTCCCAGGCCATTTGGCTGCGGGCCGCGAACGCCCGACCGAAACTCCGTCTTGTTAATCTCACCATCATTGTTCTTGTCCCACTTATGCATCATCTCGACACCGGCCTTGCCCTTGCTGACTATGTTCTTGACAATCAGGTGCTTTATTTCCTTCTTCCTGTCCTTCGACCCCAGGACCATGGCCTTTGCTCTTTCCCTCAGCTCCGCAGCCACAGCGTACATCTCGGAGGAGTGCTGCAACTTCTCATTCTCTTTCGCAACGGGAGATCGCGCACCAGGAGATCGCGAACTATCAGCACCCTGAGCACCAGGCGGTGGCCAACCTTGGAAAACGACAGGCGGCCCGGAGGCCATCGACGACGTGCACTTGCCGCGGACCTCAAACCTTTCGATGTCTGCTCGATCGGCTGGTCGATGGGTGCTGGGAGCGGGCTTGAAGCTGAAGGAACGGAACGTCGGCCTGAAGTCGGGGCGGAACTTCTGGTTACTGTAAAGGTGCGACGTCATCCCGCAGACGTAAGGGCACAAGAAAAGTCGCAGCGGGATGCCACGGTTGCATGGTTGGCCGCTCGTTTCGCAACTTGCACTTTCGCCGCGCTCTACCAGTACAAAGGACGCGCTCCAAACTTGGTTGGCGTCCTGGGACGCGCTCCAAACGTGACTCAATGACGAGGACAATCAAGAAAGCTTTGAGGGTGCCAGCACGCGTGGTGTGAGCCGGTGATTCACACCTGGAAGGTGTGTCGAAAACTTCCATGCGCTCGGTCACTGCGCCCTGGTCGTGGCGGCGTCAAAGCCTCGTGCGGCGCTCTGGCACGGGTGCAGCTCAGCTCGCGGACTCTGCCAAGCATGCGGGGTAAGCTTCCATTCCAGCGTCTGAGGCAGGACGTTGGCGGCACACCCGAGGAGCGTAAGCTGGCGGCAGAACGTGCCGCCAAGGCTAAAAAGCGGCGGCAGTGGCTTCAACAAACCTTCGATGTGCGCAACCTTGACTTATTCGGCTACGAGCCTGATTACACCTTTCAAGGCTATCGTTCGAATTTCGGAGCGTATATATCGATCGCGATGGGGTTCGCCGTGCTTCTGCGCTTCACGACGCGCATCCTGGATTTTATGTACCCAACGCCATTGATCAACGAGAATCATTTGCTATTCGCACGTGATATGTCGGAAGGCTTCGCACTGCCCACCTTCGGCTTCATCTTCAAGCGATCAGGCTGGCGCCCCTTCTACGACCCGACGTACTTCACCTTCTCATTCCAGCAAGGCACCTCAGGCCGTGCCTCCAACTCGACCTACGTCGACCTGGGCGACGAGCCGTGCTCGTTCGTGGATGCCTACGGGCGCATCATCGAGGACGAGGCGCGCTGCCCGGCCATCTCGGGCGAGGTGGTGGGCAACTTCTTCGACTCGCGCTTTCGCTTCGTGCATGTCTCCATGAACCGGTGCCACAATGGAACCGACTCGCAGGGCCGCACGCAGCCCGGCCCGTGCCGACGACCAGATGAGATCGATCGACTCATCTACGAGGGCACCGTAACCCTCGCGATCTCGCAGCGCGACCTAGACACGGGCTCAAAGGACGAATACACCCAGCTGGTCAGCATTAAGAAGCAATTCACGCGCCACATCCACGCAACGTACGACATGTTCTTCACAGTGCGCTTCGTCACTATCCAGCCGCGCGCCTTTTTCGACGAGTATGACGTGGTCAACATGAAGCGGCAGTACGTGGTGCTCGACCGGCAGGAGGCATCGTTCACGGACTTCCAAGCCGAGCGCCTCGGCCGTTGGAACCAGGTCGACTTAGACCCTTGATTGCCACTGACCTGCCTTGCATGCAAGTGCTCACCACAGCGCGCGATCGAGTCTCTCGGTGGCCGTTGGAACCAGGTCGACCCGACTTACGTCCCCAAGTACGCCGACTTCTTCTTCATGTTATCCGACGAAAAGATCGATCAGCAGCGGAAGTACCTCACGATCTTCGACGTGTTCGAGGCGCTCGGCGGCACACTGTGCTTCTTCTACTTCGTCTTACGGCTCGTCGCTTTGCGATGGAACCACGTGCACTTCACGCAGCAGATCAAGGGCCTCGACCTGCGCGATCTCAACCGTGACATGTTCGACCAATTCGGGCGGCTTGTCGACCGATCGTTCCAGGTGCCACGCGAGCTGCAAGACATGCACAATGTGGCCAACCTCAAATAGCGCGATAGCGCAGCTGTCACGGTCACTTTTAGTTTTTTTAAGTTTCAACCTTTGTCCCCATCCCGGCTCCCGTGGGGGCGCTTCTTCGCGCTCGAGCTGACTCGCGCTCCTCTCTCTCTCGAGGTACCTCTCTCGATGCGGATCGGTTCCTCGTCCCTGGCAAGCCGCAACCATCTCTGAGAGCGGATCTCCATGCTTTTGGCGCTCCCAGCGACGGAGACGACGTGCTCTTCAGCTCTGCTCCTTTACCACAAAGGGCTGGGAGCTCTTCCTTGCTTGCCCACGACCGTCGTGCTGCCGTTGTGCATCCATGGCGAGCGCTCACGCTGCCGGCTCGCTGCTCGGCTGCGGCGTGCTCATCATGAGCTTGAACTCGGCGAGGTTGATCGTGTCGTTGCCGTCCCCGTCGGCTACTGCGAGCATCCTGGCCACATCCTCATCCGTAGCGTCGGGCCGGATCGCACGGATCGCATCGAGAAGCTCAGCTTGATCAATGTCGCCCGAGCCATCCGAATCGATCGCCTCAAAGACAATGCGCAGCTCCTCGTCGGAGTAGGCACGCCCTGCCCGGCGCCGGCTGCGCCCGTCGGCGAGGTCGGTCCAAGTGTTGAGCATCTCACTGCGCTGTACCCACGAGGCATCGAGTCCGAGCGATACGAGCGATCGTTCGAGATTACGCGCATCTGTCACGAGCAGAGGGGTCGCATCGTGCGCCGCCCGCACCGCGCTCACCCACGCCTCCATGCGCCCCTCAGGCAGCTGAGCGACCGCATCGAGTCGCGCGACCACCCAAATTAGGATCACGATCTGGCGTGACGAGAACGTGTGCAGGCAGCCGAAGACCGGATCGGGTGCCGCCCGATTAGCAAGAGCAAGCAGCAACCGATCGTGCGCATGCGGCGCGCCCACGAGCCCGAGGGCATAGGCGAGGTCGGCCACCTCGACCGGCTTCGCGGTCTCGAGCATGCCAGGCGCGAGTAGCGCCTCCTCGATCTTGGGCAGGATCCGCGTCGGCTGGTAGTTGAGCTTGGCAAAGCCCCTGTGCCCAGAGGAATTGGGCGGCAATTAGGGAGGCAATTAGGGCGGCAATTAGGGAGGCCATTCGAGTGGCAATTAGAGTGGCACTCACCAGAAGAGGTTGGCGAGGTTCTGGGTGTTCATTTGAGACAGGAGCGGCAGCGCGATCTCCTCCATCCGCTCCAGCAGCCGAACAGGCTTGCACTCGAGTTTGGCTAGTGCCCACACCATCGTTGAGAGATACGGCGCCTCGATGTCGTCCTTCGTGAGGTGAGTCGCGACCGACGTCAGCAATGGCTTCAGCAGCATCGGAGGCCAGTGCTGCAGCGTGGCGAAAGACCAGAGGACGTCACTCACCGAGCGCGAGCTCAGGGCCTCTGCGCGCCCTGCGAGCATCACGACGAGCCGCTCGAAGCGCGGGTCGCGCAGCAGCGCATCGCGGCTAGCGCGCTCCCTCTTGTTGAGCACTGCGAGCCGGTGCAGCGCGCTGGCGACATTGGCCGGCTTCATCAGGGGCTCGCCAGCCTTGGTGAGCTGTAGTACGGTCCCCGTGTCCCGTGCTGCCATGATCTGCTTGTTGAGCAAGCTCGATGGGCTCGGCTGCGGCGGCGACGGCGGCGACTTCTCTGCAGCTGGTGGCTCAGGAAGGGTGGTGGCCTTCTCCATCACGGCTGGCAGAGCAGCCTCGGCGACCGAGGTGACGCTCAGTCGCAGTACCGCCGGACGGCGAGAGAACTGCGATGCAGCTTGAATCCCTGCCGGAAGATAGCTTCGCGTGCATGCCAGCAGCGCAAGCAGCGGAAGCAAGCGCATTTGTCCCCCTCGGGCGAGGCTCGCAGCACGATTCTCAGGAAATTGCATGGAAATGGAAATGTGTCTCGTAGTCAACAAGAAAGCCCCAAAACTCAGAATAGTTCGCATGTAGAGTTCGCAGCAGCACTAAACTCAGATACTCAGTGCTGTGAAAGTCATTGGCCCCACGCCCTGACCGGCTGAAAGGCCAATAATGATCAGCTCCACACGCTCTGTCAGCTTTCGTCCGGTTCCGGGGTCGTGGTGTCTGGTGTGAAGCTCACATCTCAGCCGAATACAAATGTCGAGGCGCCACCGGGCGGGCGCCGACCCGTCGCAGGCGTCGAAACCCTGCCACTGGCTGGTCGTGGCGACGGCTGCCGGCCGCCCGACGGCCGCGGCGACTGCGGGCGTGCTCGAGGTGACGACGGGCGCTGCTGAGGCCGAGGCGATGCCTGCCGGCGCACGGGCTTGCCTGGAAGCTTCCCTGGCGCAGACACCGGCATGCGCCTGGACGAGGGCGCCCGACCAGGCGAGTCTGGGTGAAAGTTTTTGGCAATCCCACTCAGAGGCGTCAGCGCAGATCGCCCCTTGATCTGCTGCGGCTTTGGCGCCTTGCCCATCGCCTGCTCCTGGCAGCGCAGCGCCGCCTCGCGCTGCCGCTGCTTGAGCGACTGCTCGTCGTTGCTACTACGCCCCGCTTGCTCCAGCTCCATTCGGAGCGCGTCCGCTCTTCGCCATGCTTCGTCGGCCGACACGGCGTTGTACCGTGTTCGTGTTTCTGGATCGGCTTTGCGGAGGCACTGCCGGATGTGCGTCTTTACCATCTGCCGGCTGTATGCTTCCTGGATCTCAGGCTCACTGTATGGTGTTATTTGGCTGTCGTCTACACACGTGCGCTCGACGTCCCAAGCAGACTCGACCCGATCCACCACATTTGGATGCCAACGGAGGCGACTGGAGCGGCTGCCGTCGTTTCTCTCAGCGATGCGCAGGCGGTCGAGGAAATCGATGCCACCCGTAGCAGTGGGAGTACGAGACGACAGAACGAACGTTGAATTCAGGACGGTCATGGGGCGGCAGCAAGCACGTCGGACTGTCGGGCGCAGCCGCACCGACGCAAATTGGGTTTCGAAAAACCACGACGCTTGCGTTATGACCAAGTCAAGTCAAGTCAAGCGAAAACTACCGAAAGCGGGAACTTCGACACACGGATGACGCTCGGCGGAGCCTCTTGGTTGGAACCTGAACATACTTAGCCCAGTTTCCCCACAGCGAAGTTTGGTTTGGCGACTCTCACCTTGTTTTTTGCGTCGACCCCTTCGCGCGCCGGCCCATCGGCCACGTCCGTAGAAACGGGGGGCGGGCAGAAGCCCGCTGGGCCCGCGAACGCGGGCACCGCAAACATGTCGGAGGAGATCGACAAGCACGTATTAAGACGATACGACATCCAACAGAAGCTCGGCAAGGGCGCCTACGGTGTTGTTTGGAAGGCGGAGGATCGGAAGAACAAGGGTGAGATCGTCGCGCTCAAAAAGATCTTTGACGCCTTCCAGAACTCGACGGACGCGCAGCGCACGTTCCGTGAGATTCTCTTCCTGCGCCAGTTCCAGGAGCATGAAAACATTGTGCAGCTGCAAAACGTGCTCAAGGCGGACAATGACCGCGACATCTACCTCGTCTTCGAGTACATGGAAACGGACCTGCATGCGACCATCCGTGCCAACATCTTGGAGGAGATTCACAAGCAGTACATCATATACCAGAGCTTCAAGGCGCTCATGTACATGCACTCGGCGAAGCTCGTGCATCGCGACATGAAGCCCGCTAATCTGCTGCTCAATTCGGAGTGCTTGATGAAGGTCGCCGACTTTGGGCTCGCGCGCTCGCTCATCGACGGCATCGGGGACGACGGATCGGCCAAACCGCCGGAGATGACCGATTATGTTGCCACGCGCTGGTACCGCGCGCCGGAGATTCTAGCGGGCTCGCGTGAGTACGGTTGCCCAGTCGACATGTGGTCATTGGGATGCATCTTCGGCGAGATGCTCGGCGGCAAGCCCGTGTTTGCGGGCTCGTCGACGCTCAATCAGTTCGAGAAGATCGTCGAGGTACTCGGCATGCCCAAAGACGAGGCTGTTGAGGATCTCAAGTCCGTCTTCATCAAGACCATGTTGGAGAGCCTCACGAACAGCAACGACGCAGTCAAAACTAGTGAGGGTCACAAGCTGGCGTGGAAGACGATGTACCCGACTGCCTCGGAAGATGCCATCGACCTGCTAACGTGCCTGATCCAATTCAGCCCCAGCGAGCGCATGACCGCGCGGGACGGCCTCACCCACCCGTACTGCAGTCAATTCCACGATGAGGAGACCGAGATTGTGGCTTCCGAGGTGGTCAACGTCAAAGTCGATGGCGATGGTGGCGGTGGCGACGTCCACGTGTGGGACAACACGAAGCATAGCACCGCCTTCTACCGCGACAGCCTCTACCGGATGATCAACAAGAACTCGAAGAGCAAGAAGTGAGGCGCGCGGCGCTGTCCAGGCAGAGTGATTCGTGATCAGTTGGGCACAACGACTGGGCATGACAACCCCGGAAGGGTCCCCGAATGGGCTCACTACTGAGTACACACGGGCAGGAGAGGTGCGGCGGTCGGCGTGCCCTCTCAGACTCTGCTGCATCGAAGGGGTTAATCCCTGATTAGGACATAGGCTCAACAAAGGTAGGATGGCATATGAACCTTCATACATCCGACATGCGCCATCGGGCTAGCTCGCGGGCCTCCCGTGACGAGGGCGGGACGGAGCTGCGGCGTTCAGCATGGCCGCAGCTGCCATGCCTGGGCAGAGGGCGCACAGGGGATGCTAGTACAGGCCCGTGGCCATCGTGGCCACGCACGCGAGATCATGACATGCACAATCCGGGGGTGCGCGTCTCGGGTGTGCCACCCTGGTGCCCTGGTCGATGATGTAATGTTTATGGGTGCTGCGGTCGTGTATCCTGATTCCTGTCGGTGTGTATCTGTCTGTGGTTTTGCGCTGCTCCTACAGTCTCCACTTGACTCCCGACAATAAACTTCCGCCTGCGCTGACCGATTCCCAGTACATCAAGTAATGTGTACAGCATACCGTCGCGGTCCGGTCTAGGCTTGTCTAGCGCCGCTACACTAGGCTAGCCGCTTTTCCTTTTGTGCAGATGATCACGAAACTTGAGTGCATGGCCCGGCTTCATGTGCACCTTCTGCGCAAGCTCATCAACCTGTGTCGGGCTGAGCGCGCAAAGCTTCTCAATGACCGCCTCGACCTGAGGTCCATCGAACCCGTTGGCACGGAGGGCGTCCGCATACGCGGGGGGCAGACGCCACTCGGCAAGCACCCTTTCGAGCGCTCCGCCGGTGGAACCAGCCGGCGGCATCGCGGCGCGCGTGTCTGAGGCGACCGTTGTCGGCTGAGTTCTATCGGAGGGTCTGCCTGCGCCTGCGGCTTCGCGCATCGCGCATCCGCTTGCACCATCGCCGTACGCAACGGGCTGGGCGGTGGAGGAGGAGGTGGCAACCATCCGCAGAGCCACCCCCAAGCTTGCCACGACGGGCAACACTGGAGCCGTCGCAGCAGGCAAAGCTGTCGATGCCGATGCCTGCCCCGGAGCCTTTGACACGTCACCCATCGCCTCTGCCGCCTCTGATGCCGCTCTCTCCGTCCCGGCGTATCTCGCGTAGCACAAGGCCGCCTCCTCCGGCGTCGTGAAGCTGCCAAAGCTATGCTGCTTGCCATTCTCACAGATCCTCAATTCGTACTTGCCACCACGAAGCCTGCGCACGCCTTTGAAGCCCGACTCATTACTCGAGGACGGCACCAGCTCGAGCCCCTCGGCCGCCGCGGCCGCCCTGGCCTCGTCCGCCGTGAGCGACTGTGTCTCTTCGTCCCGCTCGCTCTGCTGTCTCGGCCACCGCGCTGCGATGTTCCTCGCATGGTGTGGGCCGTCCAAATCTTCGATATTCCTCGCATGGTGTGGGCCGTCTAAACCTTCGATGTTCCTCGCATGGTGTGGGCCGTCCAAACCATCGATGTTCCTCGCATGGTGTGGGCCGTCCAAACCTTCGATGCCCTCAGGGTTGCCCGACGAGGCGACGGATTCGACAAAGGTGCCGAAGAGGGCGTGCAAGCGGGCGTCGGTACTCGAGTGGAGGGGTGGAAGCCCTGCAGCTGCCCAGGCCTTGGTGACGGAGAGGCGGTGAACAAGCACTTCCAACGCGCTCTCCTCTGCGCCACTGGTGCGTGCACGCTTGGCTGGAGGGGGCAAGTCCACAGGCTTGATGTCCGTGTTGCGTACGTCGTCCTCCTCATCGCCGTCATCATAGCGCACAGAGAGAGTGCTGCCGCCGTGGTTCACGGCGGTGATGACGCCGGGAAAGAAGCGGTCGCGGCGCTTGAAGCGAGCAAGCACCCGCGCGCCAACAGCGAAGGGCTTGGGCGCTGCGTTGGTGGCACAGGCACAAGCGGCCGTGGGGAACGGCGCGGGGGTAGTGACGGAGCCAGCGGCCACGATGACGGTCGCCGTGCCAGTGCCGCCTCGTGCAGCCGATGAAGATGCCGCACCCGCCGTGCTTGCGTCCGCCGTGCTTGCGCCCGCAGCATCAGCCCCCTCCGCAGCGAGGCAGACTTCCACTTGGTTTGGGTGCAAGAAGAGATCCGAGCGCGGCTCAAGCAAGACACCGTTCTCCCGGAAGCCCAAGTAGCCCGCCTGATTCGAGGCCAACGCGATGTAGAGCGCCTCGTTGTCCAACGGATTGTCCTGGTACTCCGCGTAGAACCAGCCGGCGCCTCGCGTGGCGTGTAGGCTGCGCAGCGTACACGGATAGAACTCTCTCTCCTGGCCGCCAGAGTCAACAAACCACGCCACCTCTGCTTGTGCGCCCTCGAGCGTGCGCGGAGCCGGGCGTGCGCCTGGGGGTAGCTGCGCCACCGGATCGAAGCCGGCGACCTCGAGGTCGGCGGCTCGGAAGCATTTTGGATGCAGCTGCCCGCTCGGCAGCTTGAGCTTGTACAGCCGAAACGGCATGCACACGATCGTCCCAATGACGGTACGATCGGCTCGCACGCAGGCGCGCACGCCGTCGTCAAGGACCGCAACCGCCTTCTCACGCTCCTTGCGCTTCACGAGTGCGGTTGCCTTGGAAGCGGCAAGGGTTGCCTGGTCGACGGGTGGTTTGAGAAGCTTCCGTTGGCTCATGCCCTTCTGATGGGCCGTGATCACATTGTATCTGGGCGCGATCACTGTGCTCAGGAACTCGATCAACTTCTTATCGACAACCTTTTGGAGCTGAGGATAGTCGGGGCGCTCCGTGCCGCCGCGGTAGAAAGCGCTGGGGTGCACCGGGCGCATGGCATACTCGCTCTTCGAGTGAGTGGGCAGTAGCCAGCCCTCGCGGCACACGCCAATCGTGCCGATCCCGAATAAGGTGACTTTCTTCTCGGCGGTGAGCAGGATGTTGCCCGAGTGCAGCGACTGCAGCTGCTGATGCGTGCGCTCGAGGGGCCGGATCAGCCGCCCATGGTTATAGTAGAAAACGCCTGTATAGTCCTGGAGCTCGGCCTTACGTTCCTGAAGCGCCGCGCGGTCCGACCCTCGCACGTGTTTGGACGTGAAGACCGAGTGGAGCTCTCGCAGCGGCACGCGCAACCCGAAGCGGATCGAGGCGCCGTATTCGCCCGCGCTGGAGTCCAGCCCAGTTGGTTTGTAGGTGTACTCGGTCGTGTCTTCTGGCCACTCAAGAAGGAACATGTCCCACCGGCGAGGAGGTACGAGGTGTCCGCGTAGCGAGATCTGCATGGGCGGCGCCGTGCTCGAGTCGGCATAGTACAGCACCTCGAGGAAGCTGCGCAGGCTCACCTCGTGCTGCTGTGGGTGTGCCCCGTCGCGGTCGCCGCCGCTCGCCGGGTGGGTCACGACCACATCGTCTGCTGCCACCGCCGTGTCGAGCACCTGGTTGTCGCAGTGCAGCAGCAGCAGACGCGTGCCATGGGCTCCGGGAATGCGCCGGAACTGCTCGAGCAGCGCACTCTCCGTCCGGAACGGTGTGTGGGCCAGGATGACTGCGAGCGACGCCTGACGTTGCGCCGCCTTAAGGGGGTGGCGCTCCGAAGTCTCGGTGATGACCTTGTTCGTGCGCGCGTCCCATGAGCACTGAGCCGTCTTGAGCTCATCCGTGCCTAGGTCCTTGAAGAGAGTCGAAGAGATCAAGCCCACGGTGCGGCTGCCGTCGCGCTTCGAGAAGATGAGAGAGCCCTTGGGTGACAGCCGGGGCTGTGCCGAGGTTGAACCCATTCCATAATGAACCTCGGTGTTCTTCCCCTTCGTGGTGAACCCCACCGACAGTAACCCGTCGCTCATCTGTTTCTCATCCATTCCTTTGCCGTCATCTGTCATGCTGATCATCACACCATTCGCATTGCCGTTGGGCAGCACGTCAATATCAAGGAGCGTCGACCCAGCCTCGAGGCTGTTGTCGCACAAATCACCGAACGCAAACAGCGGCCTCCGGTCGTGCGCTTGCGCATTGGCATCGAGAAACGAGACGTGCGTGCGGAACGAGGGAAGCTCGTCCATACAGGGAAGCTCGCGCGAAGCCATGTGTCAGTCACTTGCGGGGCGTTTCCCGAGACGGCCAAGGTGTGCGTCGGCGACCAAAGCTGAAGAAAAGCGATGCGTCGTGGTCAACTTTGGGAACATACTGAACCGTACCGGTAAGGCACCGGTAAAAAGACACCGGGGGAGCCGGGACACACAGGTACAGGGGAACCCATGGGAGCCGGGACACACACGGGACACAAGACGGAACGTACCGGTTCAAAAACACGGAGTCGAATACGTACCGCACTGAATCTGTGAAGCTCGGAACTGCAAGACGAAGGCTTGCCACCCAAAAAACCGTGTATGTAGTATGAGCGCTGTGATGGCTGATCACGTGTTTTTGAGCCATAGCCATCTTGATAGCCATATAGCCATATAGAAAACAGAGAAAGACCGCACGGTCCACGCGTTTAGCCGTTACTGTTACGCTTTACGGGTGCAGCCACGCGGCCCACCACACGCCAAACACATGCGTACAGTGTACCTTTCCGTTGAATGACTCGTCCCTGGTCATGAGACAAACTTGCTCTTGAGGTCCGCAAAGACATCGGCGATGGCGGCCTCTGTCTGAGCGGCGAGGCGCAGCTTCTTACCCTTCACCTTGCCACGTGTCTCCAGCCAGATGGCATCGCCGCCAGCTGGCGAGCCGTTGCCTGGCAAACTAACTGGCGCGCTCGTCGGCGCGCTCGCAGTCTCGCTCGCCGGCGCGCTCGCAGGCGCGCCTGACTTGCAAGTCGAGGCGCGCCTCGATCGGGCTTGTCGGCGAAGAGCTTGTTGCCGAATATTCGGGTTGAGCATGCTCCGGCCATCGTCGTCCTCGATGTCCCACGAGTGCATCTCTAAGGAGAAGCGCGCCCACGCTTTCTGGATGATGAGGGAGGAGCGCTGCGCCAACGCCTTGAGGTCGGCCGAGCCGTCTTCCCTGATGACGCGGAGCGAGCTGATGAGGAAACGCATAAAGATGATCTTCATGCGCTCCTTGCGCGCCACCTCGGCCAACAGGACGGTCTTCACCCGTCGGCACATGCGCGGGTTCTTCTTGAAGATGAACGCAATGTCCGTGTTCGAGAGCATATGCACATGCACACTTGTGTTGGCGAGGTGCGTGGCGGTGCACCGCCGGCCAGTGAGCACTGTCGCGCCAAAGGCTCCCATGTGCTTGAGAGCCATGACCTTTTGCGGCGTCGGCTCGTTCGAGAAGATGATCTCCTCGGTCGGAGTGAGCCTGGAGCACACCCGGTTGATCGTGTAGGCCGAGAGCACGGAGACCTCGCCACTGAGCAGGAAGAGGAGCTCGAGGGACGGCTCACCGCGCTTCAAGATCACCTCCCCCGGCTGGTACGAGACCGGCTTGATCAGAGGGAACAGGTCTGACTGGAACTCGGGGTCGAGCCATTGGCCTTGGAATAGGGGGATCCGTCCCAGCGTGTCCTTGAGCACGTAGCGCGTCACCTACGACCCGAGCCAGGACATCATTAGCAATCAGTGGCCATCCGACTGGCAATCCGACTGGCAATCAGAGCGACACTCAGTTGCAATCCGCGGCAATCCGCGGCAATCAGAGCGACACTCAGTGGCAATCAGAGCGACACTCAGTTGCAATCCGCGGCAATCCGCGGCAATCAGTGGCAATCAGAGCGACACTCAGTGGTAATCATAGTGGCAATCAGCGGCAATCCGCGGCAATCAGTGGCAATCACCTCCGACCCGAGCGAGGGTGGCAGCCCATCGAGCAGCTCGACCTCGTTGAAGCTCGAGCGCTGCGTGTAGTAAAAGGAGTAGTGCTTCCTGACCCGCGTGGCCATATCGTACGGCAGCCGGCGGAACTTCACATAGTCCCTCACCATGTCGAGGTTGGCTTCCTTCTTTGCCGCCTGCCGGTCTGCCGAGGCGACGAGCGCGCCAATGTTGGAGATCAAGTAGCCAAAGACGATGGCCGAGAGGAGCATGGTACCCAGCGCATATAAGCGCTCGAATGTGTTCTGTGGCACCACGTCACCATATCCGACCGTCGTGAGAGTGGTCACGGACCAATAGACTGAGTACAGGTAGCGGATTTCTAGGGGTGTGTCGTCGTCCGCCGCCCGGCCGTTATCGTACTCAGTCGCCCAGGTGGGCTGCTCGTTCGTCGGGTCGATATACCCACTCAGCACGTGGATGCCGAACCAGAAGCAGCCGAGAAAGTGCGCTAGGAAGGAGATCTTGAGAAGCATGAAGAAGATTCGCAGCGAGCGCAAGTTGACGTCGTAATGCTCCTCGATCATGTCTACGTAGCCCTCGATCTTGAGCAGTCGGAGCAGCCGGAGTAGCCGGAAGAGGCGGAGCAGTTGCAGCAGCCCGAGCGTGTCGTTCGACTCGCCCTGCAGGGCGACGTCGATCAGCTCGACGGGCACTGACGAGGGTGCGTCTATCCAGAACCACGACTTGAGGTAATTGCCCGCGATGCGCCGCCGGTCGACGACCCACTCGCCGCTCGTCAAGTCAAAGTAGACGGTGTTAAAGGTGAAGTACATGTCGAGGATGAAGAATAAGGTGACGGTAACTTCGACGTACCACATGACGCCCTCCGCCTCGGCCGCGAAGCATACGCGCAGCGGCACGAATGCTGCCGAGTACAGGATCATCATCAAGATGAGCATGTCCCACTTCTCCTTCCACGAGTCGGTGATCGGGAGGATGAGCCCGCGGCGCGCGAGCTGCTCCACATCGGGCACCCCATCTTCGTCATGTTTGAGCTCGCCATCATCTCGTGCAAAGCCCGATGTGCTCACCTTGTAGTCTGGGTCGAGACGTGTTTCGGCCCCGCAGCAAAGATGCACAAAGAAGCGCCGCAGGTGCTCGCACGCAAGTCTGACGTGCATCCCCGAGGTCTCGCCTTGCCATATTTTACCGTCAGGAAGTGCGTTGCCCTCCGCGGTGATATGCGAGAGCATCTGGCGCATCTCATCGTAAACGTCCAACATCGCCTCATCCTCAACGCCCGGATGGCCCGAACGCCGTGTGCGCCTCAAGAAAGCTGGCGA
>Ga0209550_10003623_pt1 | contig 14710 bp, 13 predicted proteins | sample LauGreSuBDMM15SN_2_FD_187567 | JGI IMG/M metagenome (GOLD analysis project Ga0209550, IMG submission 187567) | Freshwater lake microbial communities from Lake Michigan, USA - Su13.BD.MM15.SN (SPAdes) (version 5) | ecosystem: Environmental > Aquatic > Freshwater > Lake | place: Lake Michigan...
ACCGGCAAAACCGATCAAGGCTTTGGGTTCGGCAATCACCAAGTCGCCCATGAAGGCAAAACCCGCCGACACGCCGCCCATGGTGGGGTCGGTCAACACGCTGATGTAGGGCAGGCCTTTTTGTGCCAAACGGGTGAGAGACGCATTGGTTTTGGCCATTTGCATGAGCGACAGCAAGCCCTCTTGCATGCGTGCGCCGCCCGTAGCGGTAAAGCAAATGAAAGGGACTTTTTGTTCGATGGCGGTGTGGACGCCGCGCACAAAGCGCTCGCCAACCACCGAACCCATGGAGCCGCCCATGAAGTCGAACTCGAAACAAGCTGCCACCAGATTGATGCTGTGAACCGAACCGCCCATGACAACCAAGGCATCGGTTTCGCCAGTGTTCTCCAAAGCCTCTTTCAATCGGTCTGGGTATTTGCGGCTGTCCTTGAACTTCAAGGGGTCCATGGGCAACACCTCTTGCCCAATTTCATAGCGACCTTCGGGGTCAAGGAAAGCGTTGAGACGCGATCTGGCTGAAATGCGGTGGTGGTGGCTGCACTTAGGACAGACGTTTTGGTTTTCTTCCAAATCGTTTTTGTACAGCACGGTTTCGCAACTGGGACATTTGACCCACAAACCTTCAGGCACGGTTCGCCTGTCAGCAGGGTCGGTTTGCTGGATTTTGGAAGGCAGTAGTTTTTCTAGCCAGCTCATGGTGTCTCTCCTGTCAAAGGGATTATGCGTCCAGCGCTTGGCGAATCTCGGCCATGAAGCTGCGGGCATGTTCAGCGTCCTGGCCTTTGGGGGCCGCTTCCACCAACTGGATGAGCTTGCTGCCGATCACCACCGCGTCAGCCACTTTGCCAATGGTGCGGGCGGTGACGGCGTCGCGGATGCCAAAGCCCACGCCCACGGGAATATGCACATGCTGGCGAATGCGTGGCAACATGGCCTCGACCTCGTCGGTGTTCAAGGCACCTGAACCGGTCACGCCTTTGAGCGAAACGTAGTACACATAACCGCTGGCCACGGCAGCCACCTGCAGCATACGGCGCTCGGTGCTGGTGGGTGCAAGCAAGAAAATCAAATCCATCTCGTGGGCACGCAAGCTGGCCGCAAAGTCCACGCACTCTTCGGGTGGATAGTCGACGATGAGCACACCGTCCACGCCAGCCGCTGAGGCGTCTTTAACAAAGCTGTTGACGCCGTGCTTCAGGTTGTAGTTTTCCACCGGGTTGGCGTAGCCCATCAACACAATGGGGGTGGTGGTGTCGGTGGCGCGAAATTCCTGCACCATGGCCAGCACCTCGCCCATGCCCACGCCGTGGCGCAGCGCGGCTTCACCGGCTTTTTGAATCACGGGGCCATCGGCCATGGGATCGCTGAAGGGTACGCCTAGCTCAATGATGTCAGCGCCACCTTGCACCAGTGCGTGCATCAGGCCCAAGGTGTGCGAAGGCTCGGGAAAACCGGCCATGAGGTAAGGGATCAAGGCTTTGCGGCCAGCGCCTTTGAGTGCTGTCATCACAGGATTGATGCGGCTCATGCTTTGCTCCCGTTCAATGCCGCCAGCGAAATGGCTTGTTCGCCTTTGACGGTTTGGCCTTGACAGCTGGGGCGGCAAAAGAAATCGGCGTTGGACAAATCGGCCACGGTGCCAATGTCTTTGTCACCGCGCCCAGACAGATTAACCAAGATGGATTGTTGGGGCGTCATCGTTTTGGCCAGCTTCATGGCGTGGGCCACGGCGTGGCTGGACTCCAAGGCTGGGATGATGCCCTCGATACGGCACAGGTAGTGAAAAGCGTCCAAGGATTCTTGGTCGGTGATGCCCACGTACTCGGCGCGGCCTATGTCTTTCAAAAAAGCGTGTTCGGGGCCGACACCGGGGTAGTCCAGTCCAGCGCTGACCGAATGGGTTTCGGTGATTTGGCCATTGGCGTCTTGCAGCACATAGGTGCGGTTGCCGTGCAGCACGCCTGGCACGCCGCGTTGCAGCGAGGCCGAATGACGGCCCGTCTCCATGCCTTCACCAGCGGCTTCAATGCCGATCAAGCGGGTTTTCTCAAACGGGATGTAGGGGTAAAAAATACCCATGGCGTTGGAGCCACCGCCCACACAGGCCAGCACTGCATCAGGCTGCAGGCCATGGTGCATGTTGGGCATTTGCGCAATGCATTCTTCGCCAATCACACTTTGGAAGTCGCGCACTATCATCGGGTAGGGATGAGGTCCCGCCACGGTGCCGATGATGTAGAAAGTGTTGTCGACATTAGCCACCCAGTCGCGCAAGGCCTCGTTCAAGGCGTCCTTCAAGGTCTTGCTGCCTGAGTCCACCGGCACCACGGTGGCACCGAGCAACTTCATACGATAAACATTCGGGCTTTGCCGTTTCACGTCCTCGCTGCCCATGTAGACCACGCACTCCAAGCCATAACGGGCGCAAATGGTGGCGGTGGCGACACCGTGCTGACCCGCGCCGGTTTCGGCAATGATGCGTGGCTTGCCCATGCGTTTGGCGAGCATGGCTTGGCCGATGGTGTTGTTGATCTTGTGCGCGCCGGTGTGGTTCAGGTCTTCGCGCTTCAAGTAAATCTGAGCGCCACCCATTTCTCGGCTCATGCGGGCAGCGTGGTAGATGGGTGAGGGACGTCCTACAAAATGCGCCAACTCGGATTTGAACTCGGCGATGAAAGCGGGGTCGTGTTGGTACTGGGCGTAAGCGTCTTTCAACTCTTCGATGGCGTGGGTCAGCGTCTCGCTGACAAAACTGCCGCCGTAGATGCCAAAGTGGCCGCTGGCGTCGGGTTGTTGGTAAGTGGACATGGTTTTTCCGAAAGGGGTGCAACCCATGGGCTGCTTTAAAAAATTAAGGGGCAAGCGTTGTGTTTTTCACAGCCGCCACGAAGGCGCGAATTTTGTCGGCGTCTTTGATGCCCTTGGCGCTTTCCACGCCAGAGCTGACATCAACCGCCAGCGACAGTCCGCGCGAATGCACGGCACGAATGCCTTCGGCCACGTTTGCAGGTGTGAGTCCACCAGACAAAACGAGGTGAACATTGACGTTTGTTGGAAGCTGTGACCAATTGAATGTGCTGCCGCTGCCACCATAAGCATCGACCAAGGTGTCGAGCAACAGGGCATGGGCATGTGAGTAATCGGATGCGTATTTTAAGAGGTCAAAAGGCACCGCGCCCTCAGGGGTTTCCTTGGGGATTCGCGCCACACGAATCCAGCGCCTGCCGAGGTTTTGCGCCACTTCTTGGCAAAAAGCAGGGCTTTCGTCGCCATGAAACTGCAGCCAAGCACCAGGCACGAGCTGCGCGGCCAGCGCAATGTCCTCTGCCGAGGCATTCACAAACAACAGCACCGGCGTGACAAAAGTAGGCAGCAGGGTAGCCAACTCCGCTGCATGTTCTGGCGTGACATAGCGTGGGCTGGGTGGGTAAAGCACAAAGCCGATGGCGTTGGCACCGGCTTGGACGGCAACCTGCACATCTTGCGCTCGTGTCAGGCCACAGATTTTGATGGGGATGGCGTTCATGGGCTGATTCCAGGCAGGCTATCGTAAACCGCTGTGCGCTCGGGCAAGCCCCAAGCACTGTCGTAAACCGGCCCTAAAAAATACAAACCGTCTGGTGCAAAAGTGGGGGCGGCCACTTTTCTGCTTCGAGCTTGCAAAACTGCTCGCATCCACTCAGGCGGTTGAAGCCCTTGCCCGATGGCGACAAAGCAGCCCATGAGGTTGCGAATCATGTGGTGCAAAAAAGCCGAGGCTTGGAAATCAAAACGCCAATAAGCTGTTTCTTCGCTTTGACCGATGCGTTGAATGCCGATATGCATGATATTTTTCACAGGGCTGAGGGCTTGGCAACTGGATGCGCGAAAAGAGGTGAAATCGTGTTCGCCGAGCAAACACTGTGCGGCTTCTTGCATGGGCTCGATGTGCATAGGGCGGTAGACCCAGCCCACCCGTCCAGCTTCCAAGCTGGGACGAACCGGCGACTGCAGCACGATGTAGGAATAGCGTCTTGACAACGCGCTGGCGCGGGCATGAAAGCCCTCGGGTACTTCTTGCGCCCATTGAACCGCAATGTCGCTTGGCAAAGTGGTGTTGGTACCGCGCACCCAGCTTTGCATATCGCGGTGGATGGCGGTGTCAAAGTGCACCACTTGCATCAGGCCATGGACACCTGAATCGGTACGCCCTGCGCACAAGGTGCGAATCGGCTGGGTGGCAAAACTGGAAAGAGCGGCTTCTAGGTGGTCTTGTACCGTGCACCCATTGGGCTGGCTTTGCCAGCCTTCGTAGGTTTGACCCGCATAGCTCAGACCCAGCGCTACGCGCATTGGCGTCACGAGCGTTCTTGTAACCAGCGCAGCGCCCGTTCGCGGGTTTCACCATGGGTTTGGTCGGCGACTTCTTGGGCCAAGGCACGACCGGTTTGGCGTTGACCCAATTTCCAAAGTTCATCTGCCAAATCAAGACGAACTTGAAAGGGGTCTTCGCTCAAAGGGGATGCATTAGACATCGAGGTGGCTGGCGCACTTTGTCTGTAGGGCGTGTTGACAGGAGGTGCTGGCGCGGGGGTTGACGCACTGGAAACAGGGCTTGGCGCGGGGCGAGGCGGGAGCTCTAAATCGAAATCGACTTTCATATCTTGTGGCTTATCCCGAGCAGGGCCAGGGCCTGATTTGAAGTCGAGGTCGGTGTCGTCTTCATCGGGATTGTGTTGTTGACGCCGTTTTTCCCGTAACAAAGAAATACTCACCAAAACGGCAGCAATAACAGCGACCAAACCAATCAACTCAAACATATAGCGCTTGAGCAAGGCAAGAAAATCTTGAGCGCCCGCAGCTAAGCTGGGCATGCTGAAAGACAGGCCGTCTTGCATTTTTCCAGCGGCTTTGGAAATAGCGTCCAAGTCGGTGACGTTCTTGGATACCTCTTGGTTGCGTTGCGCGGCTTGTTCAGATTCCAAATTTTGCTTGACCTTGTCCGCGTCTGAAGCGCCTGGCTTGCTCAGCGTCAGTTGGTCAGAAGACTTTTGCGCTTTGTTATCGACCTGCGCTTTTAAGCCGCCTTTGGATTCACGTGCGTTGGCGTCAGCCAACTTGGTTTTGCCGACTTGCCCAGCCAATTGGGCACGGTAAGCATCAAAGTCCAAAGCCTGCAAGCGAATGTCTTCACGCGCTTGTTTGCGGTCGATGGAGATTACATCTTCTTCAGTGGGCAGGGTGATGAGCGCACCAGCCCTGAGGCGGTTGACATTGTTGTCGACGAAAGCTTTGGGGTTGTTACGCAACAAAGACATCAACATTTGGTCCAAGGAGACATCACCACCCACAGAGTGCGTCATCATAAGTTGGCCGGCGGTGTCGCCTTGAACAACTTCAATGGTGTCGCCAGCCTTGGTGAGAACGCCAGAATCTGGTTTTTTCGCAACAGGTTTGTCGGATTTTGGCTTGGGCTTGGGCTCGGCTTTGGCTGCAGGCTCTTTGGCAGGCGAGGGCAAAGGCGCTGGGCGAGGCGCTACCGCCACTGGTGCAGGCTTGTCTATCGGCAAAGGCGGCAAGTTGTTGGCCGCCGGCGTCTCATTGCTGGCCACAGCGTTGGGTTCTGGGGCTTGGCCATTGCTTAGCGGAAAACCTAGGTTGCGATAGGCGCGACCTGAAGCCCAGCGAAATTCAAGCAGCAAATCGACATAAGGGTCGCTAATGGCTTCTGCACCTTGAAATTGCAGCAAATAAAGGTCATCACCTTTTCGGACCAAAGTGATTCGGACATTGTCTAGACCCGCGACACGGCCAATTTTGGCCGCTTGGTAAACCGTCGCATTGGCCAAGTTGGCTTGAAATTCTTGGGCCTCTTGCGCCGATAAATCACTGACCTGAACTTCTAGCTTAAGGGGCTCGCCTAGCTTGGATTGAATTTGCGGGCGACCCAGTTGAAGGGCCATTGCATGACTGGCCAATGTCGCCAGAAAAAGGGTGAACAAGCAACGCAAGTTGAACGGCTTTTTTATCAGCTGAAGCATATAGGTGGTTTTCGTGCAGCCTAAGAAGCGCCCATCATAATGGAAATGAGCTCTTTTTATTGAATTTCAGGCTTTCAACAAAATTCTCAACATGCGCCGCAAAGGTTCGGCAGCACCCCACAACAACTGGTCACCGATGGTGAATGCGCCCACATACTCAGGGCCAAAGGCCATTTTGCGCATGCGCCCGACGGGAATGCGCATGGTGCCGGTCACTGCCACGGGAGTTAAGTGTTGCAAACTTGCCTCACGGTTGTTGGGCACCACTTTTACCCATTCGTTATCAGCTGCAATCATGGCTTCAATGTCAGCCAAGGGCACATTTTTTTTGAGTTTGAAGGTGAGTGCTTGGCTGTGACAGCGCATCGCGCCGATGCGCACGCAAAAACCATCGACCGGAACGGCTGCATTTGCAAAGCCAGGGCCTTGGCCCAAGATTTTGTTGGTCTCTGCCATGCCCTTCCACTCTTCGCGACTGGTACCCCAGAACTCGTCGCCTTCTTGTTTACCAAGCCCTAAATCTTTGTCGATCCAAGGGATGAGCGAGCCGCCCAAGGGGGCGCCAAAGTTTTCTATTTCTGCGGCAGAAAGTGCCCGTTGTTTTGCAATGACTTTGCGGTCGATCTCCAAAATCGCGCTTTTGGGGTCATTCAAAAGGTCTTTGACCTCGGCATACACGCTGCCAAATTGGGTCAGCAATTCACGCATGTGCGCGGCCCCACCACCAGAGGCAGCTTGGTAGGTTTGGGTGCTCATCCATTCCACCAAACCGGCCTTGTACAAAGCGCCCACGCCCATCAACATGCAGCTGACTGTGCAGTTGCCGCCCACCCAATTGAGGCCACCCTTAACGAGTGCGTTTTCGATCACAGGCAGATTCACGGGGTCGAGGATGATGATGGCGTCATCTTTCATGCGCAGGGTGGAGGCCGCGTCGATCCAGTGGCCCTGCCAACCCGCACTGCGCAGCTTGGGGAACACTTCCGAGGTGTAGTCGCCGCCTTGACAGGTGATGATGATGTCGCAGGTTTTGAGGGCATCTATGTTGTGGCCGTCAAGTAGCTTGGTTTCGTTTTTCGCCATGGCAGGCGCCGCGCCCCCCGCGTTGGAGGTGGAGAAAAACAAGGGCTCGATCAAGTCGAAGTCTTTTTCGGATTGCATGCGGTCCATCAGGACCGAGCCGACCATGCCACGCCAGCCGACCAAGCCGACACGGTTTCCAATTTTTTTCATGGGGTTGCCCTTTCAATCAATGTGTTTTTGATCCCCGGCTCGTCTGGCCGGGAAGGGCGCGACGAACCTCAAGCCATCAGGTGGTTGTCTTTGTGGTTTTGAAGCTTGTTTTGACGGTAATCATGTCATTCATTCTAACCATAGCTCTACTTAAATGTACCCAAAGCCTTGACCACCGCGTCACCCATTTGCTCGGTGCCCACCTTGGTCGTGCCTTCGCTGTAGATGTCGCCGGTGCGAAGCCCTTGGGCGAGTACTTTTTTCACCGCGTCTTCAATGCGCACGGCCGCGGCTTCTTGGTTCAAGCTAAAGCGCAGCATCATGGCAGCGCTCAAAATGGTAGCCAAGGGGTTGGCCACGCCTTTGCCCGCGATGTCTGGGGCGCTGCCGTGGCTGGGCTCATACAAGCCTTGGTTGCTGGCGTTCAAAGACGCTGAGGGCAACATGCCGATCGAGCCAGTCAGCATGGAGGCTTCATCACTCAAGATGTCGCCAAACATATTGCCAGTTACCACCACGTCAAAGCGCTTGGGCTCTTTGACCAACTGCATGGCCGCGTTGTCCACGTACATGTGGTCCAGCGCAATATCGGGGTAGTCTTTGTGCACCTCGGTGACGATGTCTTTCCAAAACTGAAAGGTCTCGAGCACATTGGCCTTGTCCACACTGGTCACGCGTTTGCTGCGCTTGCGAGCGGCTTCAAAGGCCACGCGTGCAATGCGCTCCACCTCGGGGCGGGTGTAGCGCATGGTGTCAAAGGCTTCTTCGGCACCGGCGAAGGCGCCGTCTGGTGAAACACGGCGACCGCGTGGTTGGCCAAAGTAAATATCGCCGGTGAGCTCACGGATGATGAGGATATCCAAGCCCGCAATCAACTCGGGCTTCAGGCTGGAGGCGTTCACCAACTCTTTGTAACAAATGGCAGGGCGGAAGTTGGCGAAGAGGCCTAGGTTTTTGCGCAAACCCAAGATGGCTTGTTCGGGGCGCAAGGGGCGGTCCAGGGTGTCGTATTTCCAGTCGCCAACCGCGCCAAACAAAATCGCGTCGGCTTCTTTGGCCAGCTTCAAGGTGCTGTCGGGCAAGGGGTGACCGTGGGCGTCGTAGGCGGCCCCGCCCACTAAGGCGGTTTCCATCTCAAACTTCAAATCCAAGGTGTTTAAAACTTTGACCGCTTCAGTAACGATCTCGGTGCCAATGCCGTCACCCGGCAATACTGCAATTTTCATAGTTTGCTCTCTGTCAGTGTGTGCGCAAGCCAAGGCTTGGCAGCCAAACGGGCGGCTTCAAATGCACGAATTTTGTCTTCGTGTTTCAGGGTCAGACCAATGTCGTCCAAGCCGTTCATCAGGCAATAGCGTCGGAAAGCTTGCACCTCGAAAGGAACTTCTTCCCCTTGTGGACGAACCACCACTTGGCGATCGAGGTCTACCGTGAGTTGGTAGCCAGGAAAGGCCAAGCATTCATTGAACAAGGTGTCCATAGCCGCTGCAGGCAAAACGATAGGCAGCAAGCCGTTTTTGAAACTGTTGTTGAAAAAGATGTCGGCAAAGCTGGGTGCCAAGATGGCGCGAAAACCAAATTGGTCCAAAGCCCAAGGGGCGTGCTCACGCGAGGAACCGCAGCCAAAGTTTTTACGTGCCAACAACACCGAAGCGCCTTGGTAGCGGGGAAGGTTCAGTACGAATTCGGGGTTGGATTTTCGCGTTGCTGGGTCCATGCCCGGCTCGCCTTTGTCAAGGTAGCGCCACTCATCAAACAGGTTCGGGCCGAAGCCGGTTTTTTTGATCGACTTTAAAAACTGCTTCGGAATGATGGCGTCGGTATCTACATTCTCGCGGTCCATCGGTGCGACCAAGCCTTTGTGTACGGTGAATTTTTGCATGGTGTCTTTCAGATGAACTGACGCACATCGACAAAATGGCCGTGAATAGCAGCAGCAGCGGCCATGGCGGGGCTGACCAAGTGGGTGCGTCCGCCATTGCCTTGACGGCCTTCGAAGTTACGGTTGGATGTGGAGGCGCAACGCTCGCCAGGTTCCAACTTGTCGGCGTTCATGGCCAGACACATGGAGCAACCGGGTTCGCGCCATTCAAAACCAGCGGCTTTGAAAATCTCGTGCAAGCCCTCTTGCTCGGCTTGCGCTTTGACCAAACCAGAGCCAGGAACCACCATGGCGAGTTTGATGTTCTTGGCCACTTTTTGACCCAGCTTTTTCACCACGGCGGCGGCTTCGCGCATATCTTCAATGCGGCTGTTGGTGCAAGAACCGATAAACACCTTGTCAACAAACAAGTCGTTCAAGGCCTTGCCAGGCTGCAAGCCCATATAGGCAAGGGCACGCTCAATCGCGTCGCGTTTGTTGGCGTCTTTTTCTTTATCGGGGTCTGGTACGCGGTCTAAAACGGACAGCACCATTTCGGGCGAGGTGCCCCAAGTCACTTGGGGCGCGATGTCAGCGGCATCAAGTTTGACCACCGCATCGAAATGCGCATCGGCATCCGAGTGCAGGGTTTGCCAATAGGCCACAGCTTGGTCCCATTCCACCCCCGTGGGTGAGAGGGGGCGGCCTTTCACATAAGCAATGGTTTTCTCGTCCACTGCCACCAAACCCGCACGGGCACCTGCCTCGATGGCCATGTTGCAAACCGTCATACGACCTTCCATGCTCAAAGCACGGATGGCAGGTCCCGCAAATTCGATGGTGTAACCCGTACCACCAGCCGTACCTATTTGGCCGATGATGGCCAACACAATGTCCTTGGCCGTCACACCCTTGCCCAAGCTTCCGTCAACTTGCACCAACAGGTTGTTGGCTTTTTTGGCCAGCAGGGTTTGCGTGGCCATGACGTGCTCAACCTCAGAGGTGCCAATACCGTGCGCCAATGCGCCAAAAGCACCATGGGTAGAGGTGTGTGAGTCCCCGCAGACCACCGTCATGCCAGGCAGGGTGGCGCCGGTTTCAGGGCCAATCACATGCACAATGCCTTGGCGTTTGGACAGAAAGGGAAAGAAGGCAGCTGCACCAAATTCGCGGATGTTATCGTCCAGCGTAGTGATTTGAGCCTTGCTAATGGGGTCTGTGATGCCGTCGTAACCCAACTCCCAACCCGTGGTGGGTGTATTGTGGTCAGCGGTGGCGACGATGGAGCTGGTGCGCCAAATATTGCGCTTGGCCACGCGGATGCCTTCGAAAGCCTGAGGGCTGGTCACTTCATGCACCAAATGGCGGTCGATGTACAAAACGGCCGTGCCGTCTTCTTCGGTGTGGACGACGTGCTCGTCCCAAATCTTGTCGTAAAGCGTGCGTCCCATGCGGGTTCCTAGGCTCAAAGTTGGCAAAGAGGTTGATTTTAGGCAGTTATCTTGGTTGGATAAACTCTCACACTTCTACGAACAGTAAATAAAGCTTATGAATCAGCGCAAGGGCATTATCTTGGCCGGTGGCTCTGGCACCCGCATGTACCCTGTCACCAAGGCTGTCAGCAAGCAACTCATGCCGGTGTTCGACAAGCCCATGGTCTATTACCCGCTGACAACTTTGATGCTCAGTGGCATTCGTGAGGTCTTGCTGATTTCCACGCCCCAAGATACCCCTCGCTTTAGCGATTTGCTAGGGGATGGCTCCCAATGGGGAATGCATATTCAATATGCGGTGCAACCCAGCCCTGATGGTTTGGCGCAAGCCTTCACCATTGGCAAAAGCTTTGTCAACCATCAACCCAGCGCTTTGGTGCTGGGTGACAATATTTTTTACGGCCACGATTTGGTTAAGCAGTTGCGCAGCGCGCATGCCCAGCACCAGGGTGCCACTGTCTTTGCCTACCATGTGAACGACCCCGAACGCTATGGCGTGGTGGCATTTGATGAACAGCAACGCGCCATCAGCATCGAAGAAAAGCCGATTCACCCGAAGTCCAACTATGCGGTCACAGGCTTGTATTTTTATGATGAGCAAGTTTGTGACATCGCAGCCTCCATCAAACCCTCGGCGCGAGGTGAATTGGAAATCACCGATGTCAACAGACGCTATTTGGAGATGGGGCAACTCGGCGTGGAAATCATGGGTCGTGGTTACGCTTGGCTGGACACGGGCACCCACGAGAGTTTGATGGATGCGGCCAGTTTCATTGCTACTTTGCAAAAACGCCAAGGCCTGATGGTGGCTTGTCCCGAAGAAATTGCCTTTCACCAAGGCTGGATTGATGCAAGCCGCTTGCAAGCGCTGGCGGCACCCTTGGCCAAAAATGCCTATGGCCAATATCTTTTGTCTTTGCTGAAATAAACGCCATGGCCTACCACGCTATTTCTACCGCGCTACCAGGCCTGCTCATCTTGGAGCCCAAGGTCTTTGGTGATACACGTGGTTTCTTTTTTGAGAGTTTTAACGCCCAAGACTTCGCCAAGGTCACAGGCGTGTTGGATGTCAATTTTGTGCAAGATAACCACAGCCGTTCTGCCCAAGGCGTGCTGCGCGGCTTACATTACCAAATACAACAACCCCAAGGCAAATTGGTGCGGGTCACCGAGGGCGAGGTGTTTGATGTGGCTGTGGATATTCGCCGCTCATCCCCCCATTTTGGTCAATGGGTAGGTGTACACCTGAGCGCCGAGAACAAGCGGCAGGTATGGGTGCCGCCGGGTTTTGCCCATGGTTTTGCTGTGTTAAGTGCAAGCGCTGAATTTCTTTACAAAACCACGGATTACTATGCCCCAACGCATGAGCGCTGCATTGTGTGGAATGACCCCGACTTAGCCATCGATTGGCCTCTTCAAAATGCCCCTTTGCTGGCAGCCAAAGACGCCCAAGCGCCAGTGTTGGCCCAAGCCGAAGTGTTTGTGTGACAAATCGTTGACACATTCCGGCTTTAAGATGTTTTTTTTCACTTTTATGTCATTATGAAAATAGCTGTATTTGGTACGGGTTATGTGGGCTTGGTACAAGGTGCTGTGTTGGCTGATGCTGGGCACACTGTCATATGCGTCGATATCGACGAAAACAAACTGGCCCGTTTGCGTAAAGGTGAAATCCCCATTTTTGAGCCAGGCTTAGAGCCTATTGTGAAAAGCAATTTTGCTGAAGGCCGTTTGTTATTTACCTCAGACGCCAAGTCTGCGGTTGAGCAAAGTGATGTGCAATTCATTGCTGTGGGCACGCCACCCGATGAAGACGGCAGCGCTGATTTGAAATATGTGTTGGCGGTTGCGAAAACCATTGCCACCCATATGACGGGATACACCGTGATTGTGGACAAATCGACTGTGCCCGTGGGTACGGCTGACAAGGTGACCGCCATGGTTGCTCAAACGCTGAAAGAGCGCGGGGTAGGTTTTGAATTCGATGTGGTCTCAAACCCCGAGTTTTTAAAAGAAGGCGCCGCTGTTGCCGACTGTCAAAGGCCTGATCGCATCGTGATTGGCACCGAAAGTGCCAAAGCAGAAAAAATCTTGCGCGAGTTATATGAACCCTTTAACCGCAACCATGACAAAGTGATTGTCATGAATGTGCGAAGTGCTGAACTGACCAAATACGCTGCCAACTGCATGTTGGCCACCAAGATCAGTTTCATGAATGAAATGGCCAATATCGCCGAACTGGTGGGCGCGGACATCGAGTCGGTGCGCCAAGGCATAGGCAGCGATCAACGCATTGGCTACCACTTCATTTACCCAGGTGCTGGCTATGGCGGCAGTTGTTTTCCCAAAGACGTCAGTGCCTTGGTCAAGACCGCTGAGGGCCTGGGTTATGCACCTTGGATATTGAACGCGGTCGAGTCGCGCAACCAAGCGCAAAAGCATGTGGTGTTTGAAAAAATCAAACACTATTTCAAAGACGGCTTACAAAACAAAACCTTTGCCTTGTGGGGCTTGTCTTTCAAGCCCAATACCGACGATATGCGCGAAGCACCCAGTCGTGTGGTGATGGAGGCTTTGTGGCAGGCCGGTGCCCGCGTACAAGCATTTGACCCCGCCGCCATGGAAGAAACCCAACATATTTATGGCGACCGTTCCGACCTGATGTTGTGCGGCACCAAGGAAGCTGCTTTGATGGGGGCAGATGCTTTGGTCATCATGACCGAATGGAAAAATTTTCGTGTTCCTGATTTCGATCGCCTCAAAACTTCGCTAAAAACCCCGGTGATTTTTGATGGCCGCAATCTGTTCGAGCCAGCACGTATGCGCGAACGTGGTTTCGATTACTTTGGCATTGGCCGCTGAATCAGATCGACAGGCTTTGCAGGTAAGCCCTGAAATCCGTACCGGTTTCAGGGTGGCGCAAAGCAAACTCCACCGAGGCCTTTAAAAACCCGAGTTTGCTGCCACAGTCGTAGCGAACACCTTCATAAGCATAGGCATACACCGCTTCAAGCTTGAGCAAACTTTGGATGGCGTCGGTCAGTTGGTATTCGCCACCAGCGCCAGGTTTGAGCTTAGAAATGTGTTGAAAAATGCTGGGGTTGAAAATATAGCGACCTACCACCCCTTGGTCGGAAGGTGCATTTTGGGGTTCGGGTTTTTCAACAATATCGGACAACTTGGTGAGGCGTTCACCAGCAGCAATGCCAGCCACCACGCCATAAGACTTGCTTTGCGATGGCTGGATTTTCTCCACTGCAATCACCGAAGAACGGTAATGCTCGTAGATACCCACCAACTGTTTAAGTACACCGGGTTGGTGGTCCAGCAAATCGTCTGCCAGTACCACTGCAAACGGCTCATTGCCCACCAAGGAGGCCGCGCAATTGACCGCATGACCTAGGCCCAAGGCTTCGGGTTGTCGCACATACACGCAGTTGATATGCGCAGGTTTGATGTTGCGTACCAAGTTCAGCAGCTCGGTCTTGTGTTTGGCTTCGAGTTCATGTTCAAGCTCGAACGAGCGGTCGAAATGGTCTTCGATGCTGCGTTTGCTGCGGCCGGTGACGAAAATCATTTCGGTGATACCTGCCTCCACCGCTTCTTCCACGGCATATTGAATCAGCGGCTTGTCGACTACGCACAGCATTTCCTTGGGACTGGCTTTGGTGGCGGGTAAAAAGCGCGTACCCAAACCGGCCACGGGAAAAACAGCTTTTCTCACAACAGTCATCACAGTCCCCAAGCGTTAGCAAAATGGCCGACTATAACCAGCCAGAAGGTCACTTCAGCGTTTGTTCAGTGACGGTACATCGCGCTTGACCGCGCCGGTAAATAACTGGCGTGGGCGGCCGATTTTGTATTCGGGGTCACCAATCATTTCATTGAGTTGTGCGATCCAACCCACAGTGCGAGCCAGTGCAAAAATGCCGGTGAACAAGTTCACAGGAATGCCAATGGCACGTTGCACGATGCCAGAATAAAAGTCCACATTGGGGTATAGCTTGCGGCTAACGAAATACTCGTCTTCCAAGGCGATTTTTTCCAAAGCTTTGGCTAGCTTGAACAGGGGGTCGTTTTCCAAGCCCAGTTCTTTCAAT
>Ga0209550_10003624_pt1 | contig 14709 bp, 12 predicted proteins | sample LauGreSuBDMM15SN_2_FD_187567 | JGI IMG/M metagenome (GOLD analysis project Ga0209550, IMG submission 187567) | Freshwater lake microbial communities from Lake Michigan, USA - Su13.BD.MM15.SN (SPAdes) (version 5) | ecosystem: Environmental > Aquatic > Freshwater > Lake | place: Lake Michigan...
GTTTCTTCTTGAACAGTTTCTTCTTGAACAGTTTCTTCTTGAACAGTTTCTTCTTGAACAGTTTCTTCTTTTGCTTTTTTTGATTTCGCTTTTGATTTAGTTTTTGGTTGAGCATCAGATTCCTGACGAGAGATAGTAGAACTTACAGAAGTTTCTTTTTTATCATTGGTAGATTGAGATACTTTTTTTGCCATATTATTTTATATTTTAACCCATTCTTTTAAATATGTTTATTTTTTTCTAAATTTTTGTAAAAATTTAAAACTTTTGCATTACATTTAATTTTATTAAAATCTAATCTTTTTATACTTAAACCTTTTAATTCCTTTACTCTTGATAAAGCTGTATATGCCTGTCCATAACAAAAACAGTTTCCTATATCAATAATAGCATAATCCAAAGTCAATCCTTGAGATTTGTGATGTGTGAAAGCATATCCCAACTTTAGAGGTATCTGACATATTGACATTACAACTTCGTTATTATTCTCTATTTCCCATGTATGAAAATCTATTACTATTTCTTCTCCGTTTAGAAATCTAACAACTGGTTTATCTTCTATAAATTTAACCACAACTCCTCTCGAACCATTAACTAATCCGTTTTCAATACTCAAATTATGTAATAACATTACTTGTACATCTATACATAATTCTAACTTTTCAACAACTGGTATATCTTTCATATATTTATCTATCAAATATTTCTTATCTGAAGAATTATCAAAAATTTCCACTTTCATTTCATATTCGTAGAATTCGGAACCATTTTCTGCTAATATATTTATCTCTTTTTCATTTATTTCATTAACTTGGTCATTTGTAGCTGAAAATTGTGTTGGTTTTATACCGTTATTATTTTCAAGTTTTACCCCAACTCTGCTGTTTAATAAATCTTTATCATTCTGAGTTATATTACCCATCCTAATATTATTAAGACATGTCTGTAATTCTTTATCTGTTTGTCTTATAATTTCATCAAAACACACTATATTTTTTACACAATTATTCCAACTTTTCGCTTCAAAACAATATTCTTTCTTTTTAACTACCGGTAATTGACAGAAATCTCCTGACAATACTAATTGTATACCTCCGAAAGGTTCTTCGTTATTTCTTATTTTTCTCGCTATTTCTTCTATCTTATCAAACAAATCTGGATCCATCATAGATATTTCATCTATTATCAGTGTTGATAAGTTTTTCCATCTCTTTTTCAAATAAGATTTGCTTAATATTTTTGATATCAACACATCAACACTAGATGTTCCTAATCCTATTCCAAGAAATGAATGTACTGTAGTTCCGTTAATTAACACTGCTGATACACCTGTCAAACTTGTAACTCCTATCAACTTTTTATTATTATTTTTCTTTTTGTATAATTTTATAATTTCAGTCTTCCCAGTACCACCTGGTCCCGTTATAAATATATTTTCTCCATTATTAATAATATTCCATGCTATTTTTTGCTTAGCATTTAGTTTTAAATCTGACATCTCTTTCATTATCAACTTATATTTAAAATAATCGTAATCCATTCTTATTTTCATTTTGTAAATATTTATATCTATATTTATATTTAATATTAAATATAAATATACTTATTAATTTAATACATAGTACCTACATATATTATAATTATATTTTTATCATTTCTTTTTTTTCTAATATTGGTGTTTTTATAATTATATCATAAGATACATATTAATAACTTCTATAAATAATCTTAAGAATATCCTATCTATTTAAATCATTCAATCACTACTTTCAAGTTCTTTTTTAATATATTCTATTTTTTCTTTTACAATACCTTCTATTCTTCTTTTAGTTATTATCGTATCTCCTTCATCTTCACCCTCGTTAATAAGATCATTTATTTCAGACAATATATCATCTCCAATCTGTTGAGTAATAAATTCGATTCCATCTCTATCCATTCCTTCAGCAGAACAAATTTTGTCAATAGCTTCTTCAATAATATGCTGAAAAATTGTTAGTCTTTTATTTTCGTAATCAATATTAATTGTTATAAAATCACATAAATCATAATCATCATCTATATCATCATAATCAATTTCAAAAAATACTTCTAAATCATTATCTTCTTTTTCTTCTTTTTCTTCTTTTTCTTCTATGCTGTTGTAATGGTTTATAAAATTTGCTATTTTTATATCTACGATGTCTTGAATTATTTTTTTAGATATTATGGAACCATTATTATTACGTTCTTCTAACCTAGTCAAAATATCATATCTAATACCTGCCTGTATATTTTTTGCATTTATATAGTCATTTTTAATCTCTATTTCATTATTTAACAAATTATTTTCAATTGCTTTTTCAATAATATGTTCGTATATTAATTTTCTTTTAAGATCAACTCCATTAAGAGTTTGTATATAATGATTTAAATTTATATCTTCTGGAATTTCTCTGTATTCCATTTCAAAGAAATTTATAAAAGCTTGATCTACTTCATCATCATCGTCTTCATAAAAAGGATCTCTACGTCTTATTAATACAGTTTTACCTTTTTCTTCTGTTGGGTTACATATATCTTTTCTATTTATTAATTCTTCTTCCGATAATAAATATTTATTAGATAATTTACAACTAGGTTTCTCGCATATACCTATTGTATAAATATCATAACCAGTTCCTTCTTGACAATAATTTCCGCTATTACCTTCGTTCAAATTTTCATTAGGAAAACTATTTTGATAAGAACTTGTATTTTCTATTCTAATTTGTTTACCTTCATTATCCAGTAAAGGAGTTAGATAAAATATTCTGTTTCTCATTTTATATATCTCAAGAAAACTATCTAGTTTAACTAAACCAGCTTTTGATATTCCGTATTCACCTGTTTCTACATGAAAAATTAATTTTATATATGGTTCAAATAAATTAATTGTATAATATTTTTTATTCTTATAATTTGTACTAATACATCTAAAAAAAATATTAGTTAATTGAATTGATGTAAGACTATCTATCAGATTTAAATTATTACTAAAAAATCCTGTATGAAGAAACTTAAGATCCATTGCTATACTCATATATTTTTTTTTATTAATATGGGATATTAATATATTATCAGGATCTTCTAATGCTTCATTCTTATCTATTACCATAGACATTAACATATCAAATGTTTTATATTCGTTTTCATTTTCAGTATTTGATTCTTCTTTAGTATCTTGTTCTTTCTCATCTATATCTTTAATCATATCTATATGACAAGGTGTATATATATCTTTTTTATCTACTTTATAATTTAATCTTATATGTTTTTTCATGTACTGTAATCTATTTAACTCATTAATGAATTGGTGTTTTTTATATGACACTTTCAAATTATCTTTAATAATAGGTATAATATAATATTCTTCCTTTTCTTCTGTATATAAATTTATATCATAATTTTGAAATATTGTCTGGTTCCATTCATCTATAAAATACATTTGTTTAGGTTCATTTGTTAATTTTTCTTTAATATATTTATTTATAATAACATTTTGAATAATTTTTTTCGTTTCCTTACTTAATACAAAGCCTCTTCTCATATATTTAAAAATTCTTTTTAATGTATCCAACCACGAGTGTATGTATTTCTTCTTATGTATATAACGATTATTTATATTTATTATTTTATTAAGACAGTCTGATTTAGAATGTTCATCATATGATATAATTTCATCTTTTACCGACGGATAATAACCCATACAAGAAGCAGTTAAATCAAAATTAACTAAAGTTTTGTAAAAATTATTAATATTCTTTTCCTCTTTTTTTATCTTTATTAAATCTTTCTTTTCTTCTTTACTTAAATTATTATCACATTCATTATCATCATCGGATTTATAGTATTCATCATTACGATTTTTTAAAATTAATATATTTATATTTGGATATTTTATACTATCTGGATGAAATAAATTTATTATTACTTCAGTGTTGTCTGTCATAACTAAATTCTCTGTATATTTATTATGATATTTATATCCCAATTTTGTTATAAAAAATTTATTAAATTTCTTCGGTAGTTTCACCTTGTTATCTTCATTTTTAGGTATTGTATATATATCTATATCTTTTTCATACCAGTGTTCTTTTAACAATGCTTTTACTACATAAGAACCTGCTATAAAAGAATTTGTTTTTATCAAAAGTTCCTTAAATTCTTCAAAATTAAAATTATCTTTTTCTAATTTATTTTTTAAATATTTTATAGACATTTATTATATAAAATATAAAATATTTTATATATCAAAAACTATTTAAATTTATTTTTTAATGTCGTTGAGAAAAATCATGTATTTTTTCATGTACAATCCTATCTATTTTATTTTTAGATATTATTTCTCCGTTTGACTGAATAGTATATAGATCTTGTAACAAGTCACTACTACACTCCACATTTATTACTTCTCTATAATCAATACCAATAACATCACCATTATCATAACTTATATATTGGTTAGTTCTCAATAGTTTATCAATTGCTTTCTCAATCATATATTGATATATTGCTGTTCTATTAAATGCATTATTACGACCATTTTGCAAATAATTTTCTAAATCATAATCACCTGGAATTGTATCATATTCAATATCGAAAAAAAAGCTTAAGTCATAATCATTTTCATAAGATAGATGTCGACGACTTTCTTTTTCATCGTCTCCACTAAGATCATAAATATTATTATCATCACTATAATTTAGTCTTCTACTAATATCATCATCATCGCTACCACTATCATAAATATTATCATCGCTAAAATATATATCACTAACACTACGAACATTATCTTTATTAAAATTTTCAGTAAGCATACATATTTGTTTTCTAGTTTTCAAATCTTCTTCTGATATATATGATTTTTTCGTTAATTTACATTCAGACTTATCACATATACCTATTGTAAATATCTTTTCATTCGTTCCTGCTTGACAATGACTAGCGCTCACACCGTCGTTGAATACTCTATTTCCTCTACTGTTTTTATAAGAACAAGTATATTGTAATTCGTTTTGTCTACCTTCTTTGTTGGTACACGGTGTTAAGTAAAACATTCTGTTTTTAGTTCTATATATCTCAAGAAAACTATCTAATTTAACTACACCAAATTTTGACAAACCATATTCCCCTTCTTCTACAGTATAATTTATTTTTATATATGGTTCAAATAAATTAGTCACTGTATATAATTTTCCTTCATATTTTGCTTTTAAACACCTAAATATAATTTTATCTAATTGATTTTCATTTAATTTATCGATGGTATAATCTAAATCGTTACTAAAAAATCCTTTATGAATATCGCTTAGACTCATTGATACACTTAAAATATTTTGGTCAATATGTCCTATTATTATATTATCATTATCAGGATCTTCTAATACTTCTTTTTTATATATTTTATTAGCCATCATCATATCAAATGTTTTATCCTTATTTTCGGAATTTGAAAGTTCATCATCCAATCTATTATTTTCTTCTATATCTTTAATAATATCTATATGACAGGGTGTGTATTTTACTTTTTCATCTACTTTATAATTTATTCTAATATGTTTTTTCTTGTTGTACTGTAATCTATCGATTTCTTCAATAAACTCATGTTCGTCATAAGACCATTCCAAATTTTCTTTAATAATAGGTATAATATAATATTCTTCCGCTTGTTCATTATTTACATTTATATCATAATTTTGAAATATAATTTCATTCCAATTATCTATAAAATAAGTTTGTAGTGTAGAATTTTCTAATAATAATTTTTTTATACACTCTTTTACATCTTGTCTTTTTCTTATTTCAAAACCTCTTTTCATATATTTAAAAATTTTTCTCAATGTATTAAACCATTTAAATATATTCTTATTTTTCTCACCGTAATGATTTCTTATATTTATTGTCTTATTAATACAATCCGATTTAGAATCCGTATCAAACCATATAATTTGATCTTCGGATATTGATGGATAATAAGCACCTGCACTACTTGTTAAATCAAACTCAATTAAAACTTTTTTTATTTTTTCAATATCTTTTTCTTCCTTTTTTATTCTGTTTCTTTCCTTTTCTTTCTTTGACACCTTCTTCTCTATTTTACATTCATTATCTTCTTCATCTTCTTTTGATGATTTTAGAATTATAAAGTTTATATTAGGATATTTTATAATATCGGAATGTTTTATATTTATAATTTTTTCGGTGTCATCCATTATAAATAAATCCTCTCTATATTTATTTACTATAGATAAATTATCCATATAATTATTGTCATTTGATAAATTATTTGGTATATCAATATTATGTATTTTATACCCCAGTTCTTTTATAAAATAATTATACAACACTGGTTCCATTATATGATTGTGTTCATGCTTCGGTATTGTATATATATCTATATCTTTTTCATACCAGTCTTCTTTCAGTAATGCTTGTACTATATAAGATCCTGCTATAAAAGAATTTGTTTGTATTAATATTTTTTTTATTTTTTTAAAATCTATATTATCTTTTTTTAATTTATTTTTTAATAATTTTATAGACATTTATTATAATATTATATAATATTTATATTATATAATTTTAAAATTATATATTTTAATTTTAATTTTATATATAATAATCACTATCACTATCGCTATGACTAATATCATCGCTATATATATTACTATGTCTATTAATATATTCATTAATATATTCATTATGATTGTTGTAATTATCTGTAAGTGAACACATTTGTTTTCTAGTTTCCAAATCTTCTTCTGATATATAGGAATTTCTTGTTAATTTACATTCAGACTTATCACATATACCTATTGTAAATATTTTTTGATTCCTTCCTGATTGACAATAATTAGCACTCACACAGTCGTTAAATACTTCGTTTCCAGTGCTGTTTTGATAACAACAAGTATATTCTAATTCATACCGTTTATCTTTTTTATTTGTAAAAGGTTTTGAGTAAAATATTCTGTTTTTAGTTTTATATATTTCAAGAAAACTATGTAATTTAAATACCGTAAATTTTTACAAACCATAATCACCTTCTTCTACATTCTAGTTTATTTTTATATATGGATTGAATAAATATAGTCACTGTATATAATTTTAATTTATATATTGCTTTTACACCTTAACAGATTGAAAATACCCATTATTGACTCTTTAGTTTGATGTAGTTTGTGTAATAAAACCGTGAAAATAATACCACCAATATCGATACATATCCAACAAACAGTTTGATTAAATTATAATTGAATGTTGTTTCGTTTAAAGGTGTATAATAAAATAAGCAAATGAAGTTTGGAATAAACAATTGTATTAGTTGTAACGATGTTATATATTTTTTCATGAATCTAACCTGATTTATTTTCAACACGCACCCCAAATAATACGAGTACATAATCATATGGACGAATGAATTTGTTATGCTTGGTATCCAAACACAATCAACCTTATACACATAATGTAAGTGCTAACAAACAACCGCTCCTATATGATGGTATTTTTGAAGGAATATCGGCGATTTACCGTTTAAGTATAATAAGAAGGTATCAAAAAACTCGTAGTATTTGGAAATGTAAAACCAATATATAACGGTATCAAATTGTGGATTTTGAAAATAATAATTAGATTGTAACACTATACCGTCGTTATACAATATTTGTGATAATGATACGAAAGTCCAAGCACTAAACACAACTAACAAACCATTATGAATAACAGACAAGAAGTATAACAATCTTGGATTTATCCGTAATTGTTTAGGATATGCTAAATAACCAACAATTGCTAACAGAGGTGTTATATGACACGATAATTCGGGGTTTATGATAGTCATTTATATTTTATTATCAAATAAATTATATTTTAAAATATAATTTATTTGATAATAAAATATAAATGGGTTCTAAATGTTCTTTTATAAAAAAACAAACAAATATTACAGAATACAATCCTTTTGAAAATAATTATAATGATATTTACGACAAAAATCAAATGGTATATTATAAATATTGTTGCTGTGATGATTTATTTGATTTTAGTTGTTGTTTTTATTATGGTAATTTTAGTTGTTGTGATAATTGTTGTTCAAGGTGTATTAATAATTTTTGTAATGCTTGCTGTGATAATTCTTACAATTATCATCTTTAACATTTTTATTTTAATTTTTAAATATTAAAAATATATTTAAAAATATTATAAATTATTTATTTTTTAAATAAATCTGTTCTATTTCCTGTTCATATTCTTGAATCAAACTTTCTTTTTAAAGGATTATGAACACTTTCATAATTTTTTGTAATATCGTTTGTAAACTCTTTTAATTTATTTTTAACTGCTTCTATTTTTTTTGTAATTGTATTTAATTCATCTAATAGTATATATATATCCGATCGTACTTGTTCTTGTACTTTTTTATACTTATATAGATAACATTCATCTAATTCTTGTCCTGTATTTAATATTTTTTCTCTTTTTGTTCTTTTTATCTTTTTATTTCCAATTACTGTTAATTCTTTATTTAATAATTTTATTTCTTTCTTTAATTTTTGTTCAGTTAATATTTCTAATTCTTGTTCTAATTCTTCTTCTAATACTAAATTCTTCATATATTCCTCTGTTTCTTCGATATTAGAAGATTTAGGTATTTTAAATTCGTCTGAGTTAAATTCTTTATAAAATCGCGAAGCTGGCCAAAATTCTACACTCTTTCTATATTCTATATTTTTCAAAGATAAATTATGATCTGTTATTTCAGACATTCGTTCTGCTATCGATTTATGTATTTGAATAAAGTTCTGATTCTCATCATTTTTATAATTTTCATCATTTTCATCATTTTCATATATATATCGTATAATCATTTTGTACATCCATGTAAGTATAACATCATAATCTTTATCTTTATCTTTTTCTTCGGGAAATTGTAACTCTAATAAATCTTTAAGTCGTCTTTCTCCTATTATAGGCAAAACTTTACTAAATAGACAATCTATACCTTTATTACTTTGTTTACTTTCCTTACTTTCTTTACATACTCTAATTAACTGTAATGTTATATATGTCCAAAATCTAGTAAATATCATACATAATCCTACTTTATCTTTGTATTGAATACCACACTTATCAACACCCCATGTAATTGTAACTTCCGGTTTTTTTTTATTTTTTGTAGAATATTTTTTTTGAATATAATCTATAATATATTCTTTAATATAGTCTAATATATTATGAATATTTATTCTGTCGTGTATAATCGGAGTAGTATATCCATGTGGTTCATAATATATCATTGTTATTTTTGAATAATCTTCAGAATAGTGTATTATAACAGTATTAGCATGTGTAGTTAGTAAGTCTTCAAAACTTAATGTAATATTAAAAATAACAAATGGATTACAAGATTCTGACATAGCTTTTGTAATCTCACTTATTATTTTATTTAAATATTCATGTTGTCCTTTATCAAATTTTTCTTGTGTAAATCCTTTTTTAAATTCTTTTTGATCAATACTTAATATTTTAACACAATCTTTTTTACCAGTATCCTTCGTTGCTCTTATAATAAGCCATTTATCAAAGTCGTTTCCATAACCCTGATTAAACATTTGAATATATACTTTTTTAGATACTTCATATAATATAACTTGATAATAAGGTTCTCCACTATCATCATATTTATATATCTTCAGAGGATTTTTTTTATCGTATTCAACTTTGTATATAATTTTTTTTTTTGTATCTTGTGACTCATCTATATACTTTTGTAAAATATCATCTATTAAATTGTTATAAAATTCTTCTTCCATTTATAATAAAACACAAAAAATATTATTTTTTGTGTTTTATTTTTTAAACATATTATTTTTGTGTTTTATTTTTTAAACATAACACAATATCTTGAATACTACGTTTTGTTTTGTTTACCCTTCACACAACTCTAATAATTTCCTTTTATAAATTTTCTATATAAATATTATAATTAATTTTAGAATATTATTTATTTGGTAAGTATGTTTCCACAATGTTAATTGTATTAATACATTCTTTTTTATTATCTATTAATATTGAAAAAAGCCATTTATCAAATTCATTACAAACATATTATTAAATATTTGTATATATAATTTTTAGATACTTTATACACTTTAACTTTATTATCTACATCTTTTTCTCCATTATTATCAAGATTAAAAACAACAGATTTGCTATCTTTATAATATTAATTATTCTTTCTAATTTCATATTTATTCACATTTGAATTTTTATCGTATTCAATTTTATATATAATCTGTTTTTTTGTATCAACAGCATCTTGTATATAATATTTTAAAATAGGATTTATTAATTTTTTATAATTAACCACATTCATTTATAATTATTATTATTATATTTTTAATATATTAAAAATATAAAATTACTACAATATGTTCCTTCTATCTCTATTTAGTTTTTAATTTTAATAATCAAACAACGATTATTAAAATATAGAATATTTATTACTTTAACTTTTTATTAATATTAATTTTCTGTTTTATTTTGTTTTAACTTTTTTTTAGAATCGTTATTCACAATATCTTTATGATTTTTTCGTTTTGATTTATTAGAGTAATTCAAGTCTATTTTCTTCCATTGATCATCTAATCTTTTGTATCTGTTTATTTGTAATTTTATTTGTTTTTCAACGTTTTCTAAATTTTGTTTATAGTTTTTTTTATTTTGTTTAAGTATTTTTAATTTTTTTTCAACTATATCTACATTATCTCTAATATCTTTATCATACCATGTACTATAACCATGTATTATTTCTGGTAGATGATATAAATATTTACTGTTTTTCAGTATTTTTAAATTTTTTTCTTGTAAATTTTTATTTCTTGTTATTAATTCTTGTAATATTGCTAATTTTTTTTCTAATTGTAAATCACTTTCTGAATTTATTATATTATCTATATATTTCTCTCTTTCAATTATATTGTTGGGTGGTGGTATACTTTCAAATTCTGTATAAAATCGCGTTGCTGTAAAATATTCTGTTAACATACTACATTCTTTTGATTCTTTTTTACCATCAATACATTGTTTTTTTAAAGAATTAGTAATTTTTTCATGTTCATTTTTTAATTTTATTTTATTATCTTTATTATCTTTATTATCTTCATTTTTTTGAATTAAAAATTCCACTATCATTCTGTACATCCATGTAAGTATAACATCGTAGTCTTTATCTTTATCATCAGAAAATTGTGACTTTATTAATTCTTGAAGTCGTCTTTCTCCTACTAAAGGTAAAAGTTTACTAAATAGACAATCATTACTTTTATCTTGTATACAAAGTGTAAGTAACTGTAATGTTATATGTGTCCAAAATCTAGTAAATATACGACATAGCCCAACTCTATCTTTATGTTGAATACCACATTCATCAACACCCCATGTAATATCAACTTTAGGTTGTTTTCCTACGTCATAAGTAAGTGGAAGCTTATATTTAATTATATCTAATATTTCTTTTATTTTTATTCTGTCATGTATAAGAGGAATATTAGATCCATGTGGTTCGTAGTAAACAATTAATATATGTGAATGATCTTCAGAATATTGTATTATAAAAGTATTAGCATGAGTAACTGCTCTGTCGTCTGTAAAATGTAATATAATGTTAAAAACAACAAATGGATAACAAGATTCTGTAATAGCTGTTTTAATCTCTTTCACCAAATCATCCATATATTGTTCGTTATAATAAGTAGTTCCTGGATTTAGTAAACGGTCTTGTTTAATTGTTATATCATGACTACATTTTTTTTGTTCAGGTTCTGATACTTTTTTTTGTTTAGGTTCTGATACTTTTTTTAAAAGCCATTCATCAAATTCGTTTGAAAATAAATTATTAAATTTTTGTATATACAATCTTATAGATGCTTTATAAACTATAACTTCGTAATAAGGTTCTTCGCTATCATCCTCAATATCATCTTCACTATGAGGATCAAATTCGGCATCTGGCTCTACTTCTTTTTGTTCAATATGATATGTAATGTGTTTTTTCGTATCAATAGCATCTTTTATATACTTTTGTAAAATATCATCTATTAATTTATTATATTTTTTATTCAAATCTTCTGTTGATGATAATTTAGATTCCATTTATTATATTTATTTAATATAATAAAAATAAAATTACAATCTTATTTTTAAGATTTTTAAGATTTTGAAATACCAATTATTCCAAACGCAATTCTTTCTCCTGAATTACCCGTTTTTAATGATTCTTCATTATTACCTAATCCTAAATCATCTTCTCCAGCATGTAAGACCACGCTACGACCTATTATACTTTCTGATACATCACCAAATAAATTTATTCTGTAATCTAAATATTTATAATAAAATTTTCCATATGAGTCTGATTTAATATTATTAAGCAAATCTCCAGCATGACTTTGACATTTTTTATTTTTATTTTTTTTATTAAAACCTATTGATAAATTTGTATAACCATGATTTGTATTTGTTGGATTCCAATGAGAACCTAATGATTTACAACCTTCAAGTAAATCACCATATTCATGTATATGACACGCATTCATATTATTCGGTTTTAATCCTTGTATTTTGAATTTTACTAATGTCGCTTCGTTTTTCTTACATTGATGGAACTTCACATATCCTTTTATCTTTGAATCAAATATTGATATAGCATTTATACACATTTGTATTTATTATTAATATTATTAAAATTTTATATTATATATTAAATATATTTATTTTTATAACAAAATGTCTAATACATCAAAACAAGTTATATTTTCAAAAGAAGACAACTTGTATATATTTAATTGCCCCCATTGCGATATATTGATTTCCGTTGATAAAAATCAAACCAATTGTAAAATTTTTAGATGTGGTATAATCAAAACCAACGGAATTCAGATTAATCCACACACTTCTAAAAACGAATGTGATTATCTCTCAACTAATAACTTGATTTTTGGTTGTGGTAAACCATTCAAATTTTTTCAAGATACATCTGGTGATTATGTTGATGTATGTGGTTATGAATAAAATAAAAGATTTAAATTATGAAAATTGTAAATTGAAAACTAACATAGATAATTTTTATTATTATATGATTCTGAATTAAAAAATATTAAATTTATTAATATTATATTACTTATTTAATATTATTTGTATAATAATATTAAATTATATTTTTCTTTTTCACATAATCATCTAACCATTATTTTTACTTTTTAACATTTTAATCCATGATTTATATCCATTCCATAAGTTAGTATGGTTTACATATGGAATATTATTCTCTATACAAAATTGATGAACTATTGGTGCAATCTTTGGATAATGGATATTTGACATATTCGGAAATAAATGATGCTCAATCTGATAATTAATTCCACCAAATAAACGTGTCCATATATAATTTCCATTTAAAAAATTTCCAGAATTACATACTTGTAATTTCAACCAGTCATTACCCTCGTAATGATTTTCTGCTGTCTCATAACTATCATGGTCTAACACCACATTTATATGATACCAAAAATTCAAAGAAATAATATAACATATAGTAGGAATCCACAAACCATAATATAAACAATATAGTTTTAATAAATAAAGACATATATCTACAGTATCATACATTATTTTATGACCTGGTATTTTTATTCTAAATATCTTATGATTAATAGTAGTTACTAAATAAGATAAACATTGTCCTAAATATTGCCCTGGAAAAAAAGTAAGAATATATGGTATATAATTCACTTTATCATGCAATATCTGTTTTCTTGATTTTATTATTGTTTTATTTAAAAAAGGATTTAAATGATATAAATCCGGATCTTTTCCTATTTCTCCTGTAAATGAATGATGGTTAATTACATGATGATAAAACCATATATTTGAATTCAATAAACCAAATCCATTCAATAACTTGGAAATAGAATTATTGACATTCGGATTAATTGATAAAGCAAAATGCGAAGCATCATGCATCGCTGTAAATAATAATGACATATAACTTAATCCAGCAACACTTCCCAATAAACTTCTTAATAAAATACTATATGATGAAAACATAGCATTATAAAATGTAATTCCATACAATAACAATGTAATTGTATTTTGAATTACCCATCCAATATTTGATTTCACCAACTCTCTGTTTGTAAATCCAACTTCTGTTTTAATTATATTTGTTAATTTATGATAATTTGTGAAATCATATTGTTTATGTTTTTCCACAGTTTCTATAGTTTCTATTATTTCATACTTTTCCATCCATTTTGAAATTTTTTCCTTGTTAGAAAACGCATGATATGTTTCGAAAATAACAGTCAAGTCTGGTTCTCCACAACTCAACAATAAAACATCTTTACCTCCTGGATGAATATCAATCAACTTTGTCAAATCATATTTTTTTCCATAAATATTCCAAATAGGCATTTTATTAATATATATTAATATTTGTTTATATATTAATATTCGTTTATATATTTTTTATTTTTTATATTTCTCATTAACATTATCTTTATTTTCCTCTTTAAAATGCCTACAATATACAAAATTCGTATTTAGAATACATACATAATTCAAATTCTGAATACATACAATAATCAAATTCCCGAACTGTCATATTAGTATATTTACTTTTCTTTTCAA
>Ga0209550_10003626_pt1 | contig 14705 bp, 15 predicted proteins | sample LauGreSuBDMM15SN_2_FD_187567 | JGI IMG/M metagenome (GOLD analysis project Ga0209550, IMG submission 187567) | Freshwater lake microbial communities from Lake Michigan, USA - Su13.BD.MM15.SN (SPAdes) (version 5) | ecosystem: Environmental > Aquatic > Freshwater > Lake | place: Lake Michigan...
AGCGGCCTTGGGCGCGGTCTGTGTGCCGAAGAGCTATCGCGTCTCACTATCTTCCGGGTAATGAGATGGGATTTGGTCCTTCTGTCTTTAGAACCGCTAAAGTGCTTTGAAGGTGCCAGCTCAATTATCTCAAAACCTAACAATCAGGATGTGAGGTTCTATCTCAAACCTAACAATCAGGATATGAGGTTTTATCTCAAACCTAACAATCAGGATGTGAGGTTTACTTCGTATAGATCTATAGCTTTCTCCATTTTCAGCCTTACTGGAGGCGGTAGCTCAGTTGGTTAGAGCCCCGAACTCATAATTCGGTCGTCGTCGGTTCGAGTCCGACCCGCCTCACCAGAGCGTTCCACTTTGATTTATGGACCATCCTTCAGGAGCTCTTTTCTCTATTTTTTTTTGTAAACTCTAAACCTTCCAGCTTGCTACCCTCTCTCGCGCAGATAGCATCTTAGGGTCCCCACCTTACTCGGTAGTAGCCTTCTGTTAGGGTGCGCTCTGCGTGCCAACGAAATCTCCCATGTCACAATCTAAGGTGTTGTTGCCCTCCTAGCTCAGTCGGTAGAGTGTTTCCATGGTAAGGAAAAGGTCACCGGTTCGATTCCGGTGGGGGGCTCGGATCTCCGCACCTCTGGAGCCGCTTAGGTTTAGAGATTAGCGAAGAGTATCGTATTGATCTAGGAAGAGGTGATTTATGCTTAGCATCACAGGTTCAGTTCTCACCTCTGCTGGTCTTGAAAATGATAACCAGGTCTCAATTCGGAGAGCGCGTAAAAGGGACTTACGTCGGATAGCGGCAATCGAGGAGGCTGTATACGTTATCGAAGGACCCTGGTCATACGAAGATTTTGTTGAAGATTTCAACTCTGAGGAGCGCTACTACCTTGTCGCAGTCACTGGTGAGGAGATTATAGGGTACTCGGCGTGCTACGTAGAGGATGGTTGCGGCCAGCTTACTATGAACACAGTTTTACCGGCTTGGAGGGGTAAGGGGCTTGCAACATTGATGTTGGAGAAGCGCCTCCATTGGCTTGACCTACGGGTTGAGAAGGTCGAACTTCAAACCCGCTTAGAGAACAGTGTAATTCAAAAAACTTACCAGAAGCATGGTTTTGCTTCAAGCAAAGTTCTCTATGATTACTATGGCGAAGGTTTGCATGCTCAAGAGATGCTGCGTATAACCCCTCAGCTTTGAGGCTTATCAGATTTTACTCATTTATCACCTTATAGGCCAAAAGTTACGTTTTACTTTCTCCGCTATTGACTGTAGCTTTGCTTAGGGGTAAACCGGCTATCTAGCTCTTTTCCATGATATAGGAAAATGATATCTAGTGTAAGGTTAGCTGTTAGGTTTTACTGGCATACTGGAACTGTTTTGACAGTTTCTTTCTTGGTCACACTGTTGTACGCATGCGTGCTCGTCTTTTTATTACCTTTATAGCGATAGTGCTAGCTTTAGGTTTAGGTTTAGGGCTCGCTGAAAACTCTCTTCAATCACGTTACAATCCTGTAAAAATGGCTGAAAAACGTGATAATTCAATATTTTTTCCTCTCCCCGAAGCGGGTGCATCAACCGCTTGGCAACGCGAAGGTGGTTTTATCAATGTTGCGAATTTTCAACGTCGAGGGTTTGATCATATTTTAGACAATGAAAGTTATGGTCCTGATGGGAGCGGTCGTAAACGTCTATTGCTTGTCGGTGATAGCTTTGTCTACGGCACGGGTGTAGCAAATCCCGATGACATGCTGGGTCAACGCCTTGAGGATGAGTTGAATCACACTGTAGGGAGAGATGCTTTTGATGTTCAAACTTTAGCTCTGCACGGAGCATCTACTCTTGAAGAGTCTGAATGGCTTACTGATGAGCTGCTTACCAAGATTGACCCAGATCTCATTGTTGTTGGCTTAGTTCCTAATGACGCTGTTCCAAGTGGGCGTGAATCTACTCTCTGCGGGTCGGATCTTTTCTGTGAAGAGTCGCTTACCGCTATTGATATTCCGGAGTACTCTGCTTGCCTCAGCGGAGAGAGAGGGCTGCTCCCAAGGATAGTTCGTTACTCGCTCATGCCTTTTTTTCCTCTGGTATCTGAGGTCATCCTGAGCAGACATTGCGATCTTGATAGGTTTTCCGCGGAAAGTGGAGTAACCCCGTATGGGGAACTTACTCCCGGCTCGGAGAAGGATCCACTCATGAAGCTTTTTTATGAGGGTATAGGGCGCTTAGCCGAGATAAACGCTGACATTCCGGTTACTGTCACTCCTCTCTACACTAACCCTAATTCTTTTCCAACTCGTCATGGTTTATCTGAAGAGATTCGTGAGAAGGGTCTAGTTGTTGCAGATATGCCTTTATCAAGCGATGCTTACAAGCGTTTGACAAATCCAAGAACCTTTTGGGCTAACCCAGTGGATGGGCACCCAAACCGCTACCTAAACGAGCTTTACGCAAAAGACATTGTTGCAACTCTTCTGCGTAACCACCCCTGGGTGTTAGATGCCCCCTCTGGGAGCCAGGGATTACCGGCAGTTGTTAGTGGTTTTCTTCCTCTAGGCGGTAAAGTTAGAAGTTCCAATGATTTGTTTTTTAGTGGGGTCCTTACATCTGAGAATATGATTACCCGTGGAATGCTTCTCAACGACGGCACAATGCCCGCTGAACAGAAGACCCCATGCGCTATTCTTGGCCGAGTACATGGAGCTCTCTATCTTCGTAGCGGTCTCCCCGAAGGACAGCGTGTTGAACTCAGCTATCAGCGCGGACCGGATCCGGTTGGCATTGTCGAGGTTTACACTTTACAGGTGGAACATATGTCCAATGGTATAATACGAAAAGTTGGAGAGTTACGTGCTGGCATATCGCTCATGATCACCCTTGAAGCTAACGAGCGTACCATTATGTTTGCCCCTCGTAATAGCGCTGAGTGTGGGGATAGTGAATCAAAGCTCCTCCTCCCACCCATCGGAGTAGATCTATCCCTACGTTGAGATAGCGGCCCTCTTTTTTATGTGCTTTTCAGCGATATTAGCGCACAGTTTGTAATATGACACTCCCAAGCACCTCCCTGGTATCTTACCAGAGACCCATCAGCGTTTGCATCCCAGAGGGTTCGAAGATTAGATTCTTTGTTACCGGCGAAAAAGATAGTGCCGACCTTACTCCTTTTGCTGCGATGCTTCTTCGTGGTCACGCAAATCTGGCTTTATCGGAACTTCCCGATTTAGACCCTAAGAACGGGGTGGAGTTCGGAACTTTGAGTGCTGATGAGAATGTTACTTTCATCTGTAACGGTGAAATAATTGATCAAGATCTTGGGCTTCGAGCATTGGCTGAGATGCTGATTGTATCAATGGTTGCTTCGCTGGGAGAGATAGAGGATGATGTTAGCTAAACCATAGCCCGCCATAAGTTTTTATAGACTTATGAAGTTAGATGTTTTACCTAATTGTGTTTTTTCTTTTTGAGTACTTTCTACTATTATCGGTTTAGAGTCAGGCGCTCTAGGTAGGTTTACTATTATGCTTGTTTTAGAGCACCTTACTTGATCCTGCGTTGAGTTCTATTGCTTGTTACAGGGCTTTATTGTACTCTTGAACCTCTCATCGCTGCGCTGCGGTCCTTCTCTCTTCCAATAATACCTGGATAATCTAGCTCGAGCTGTAAGTTCAACCATAGTATATTTACTATACTGAGATAGGCGCTTATGGTTGGTCTTATAATAATTCGGCGTTTTGCGCCAGAACGGATCTAATATGACCAACCACCAGAATAATCGTGCCGGTTCACACTCAAATCGCCGCCCGCAGAGAGGATCTCGAAATCCTTTCGTCGTTGCAGCTTCATCTCCCGATCACGGAGGCACATCATCTTTTTCAACGTTACCCAAGCCAATCACTTTAGTGATGAACGAAGAAGAAGCGTTCAATTTGCATCGACTAGCCACTCAAGCTGGTGACGAAAGGTTAGCAACTCTTGTGAAGCGCAAAATCGATTGGACGAAAGAGAGTAACTCTAAGATAAAAGGTAGAGTCTCTCCCTCGAAGTAGTCTAATACTGATTGAATAATAGGCAAGTAGTAGATTTATAGCAGCACCTTCCTGGTGCTGCTATTTCTTTTCTGCGACGGTCTCTCTAGGGTAATATTGCTCACTTTCCCTCCCCTCTTAGGGAGTGTGCAAGATATGAGGCTCTGCCTGCGGATGCGGGAGTAGACGGTTGCGCTCCTGGAATAACTCATCACAGTCCTATTTATGACCAGCGAACGGGACCGATTTCAGGAGATAGCGGACCAGATCCTCCGCGAAGATCCGCGGTTCTATCAGCGAGCGAGTCGTATCTCTTGGGCCGGGCGCTCCTCTCGAGTTCAATTACGCCGGGTTGGCGCTATCCTCTCTATGGTGGTAGGATTTGCCTTTATGGTTCTCTCTGTTTCAATCGAATTTCCCGCTCTCGGTGTTCTTGCATTCTGTGCAATGCTTTTCGGAACTCTTCCGGCAGCGCGTGATCTAAGCGTAAAGATTCCTATCTCCAGGTCGAAGAGTGGCGAGTCTCACGGCACCACACTCGGCGAGTGAGTCTATAAGATGCGTGATAGTAGTCAAGACAATGACAGACCAAACCGACTTTTCGGGCATCTTTCTAACCTTCTGAGCACCAACGTTATTGCATCGCCCGAAGTTAGCGGGTCTGACGCTAATGAAGCGGTAGAACGCTCTGCAGAGAGGCGCGGTTGGCTCCGGCGTACTGTCGTTACTATTCTTGCTGCCTCTAGTGCATGGGCGATAGGTTCCATCTTCAATGGCGCTGACGCTCTTGTTGCGACTATCCTTGTACTTGTTACCTTACGTCTCTCTCTACATGCCTCGATGAATGAAGCTATAGGTCAACTTCTTGGTGTTATGGTTGGTGTTCTTGTTGCTTTCGCAACTTCTGAAGCATTTGGCGCGTCGTTGATATCTGTCGGGTTGATAGTAACGGCCAGCTTATTGCTATCGAGAGGTCTCCGCCTGGGGGACGAGGGAGCGGTGAATATAGCTATCACGAGTCTCATTGTTTTAGGCCCAGGTCTCGAGACTGATACGGCGGTTGATCGTCTTTTGGGTACAGTAATAGGTGTTTCTGTTGCAGTAATCGCCTCCTACTTCATGCAGGGCACATCACCATTATCTCGGACCACATCACAGGTCTCCCAACTGCACCGAGGCTCCGCTGCACTTCTATTAGAGATGGCAGAAGGGCTTCGAGATGGATATGATCTAAAAACGGCTACGAACTGGTTAGCTAGATCACGTCAACTTGTCGCTATGATTCCTGATTTGCGTAGGCAGGCTCATGAGGCTATTCGATACGCTCGCTGGTCACCTTTTGCTCAGAGCGATGAGGCGGAAACAGCCCATTTTAGATTTATTGAGGCTGAGCATACTGCTGTCCAGGTGCGCACCATTTCCCGTACCCTTTTTGACAGTGTTGAGAAGCAGGTGCCTTTTTCTATCGAGGTACGTAAGAGCTTAGCTTCAACGCTGGAGAGCGCATCTCTGCTTATTGGCCGTCATCGCGAAATAGGCGAACTGGATTTTGATCTTGCAGCTGGGGAGGCAGCTACTGAGATGCTTCGTTCCAGGCTCCAACGCAGCACCGTTCAGCTTCTTGCGATCGAAGACCCTGCCGCGTTGACCCTTACGAGCTCGCTGATTACCAATGTCGAACGTATTGCCGACACACTCGAAGGATCTACTAGCGCTGTGACAGCTGTACCGGTTGTTTCACCCGAGCCAGGCACTACAGAGAAGTTCTTTGAGGCGGTAACAAACCCAAGGAGAGTCGGCTATTGGCGTAAGCGGCATCGAGCCGATAATCGTAGGAAGAAGAACGAGCTTTCATAGAGGTTTATTTTCATAGAGGCCTGTAGATAGAACTTCCTACTTCTCAACTTGCAGGTAGCAGAAACACTCTTTTTCCAACCTGCGTGTGCAAATAATTCAATGATTAGCACAGTATATGTTATTGCACCCCTTCATGGAGTGGAATTCCTTGTGCGTCTGGACAACGTACGACAAAGAGAATTGACTTCGGTCAGTTCTCTTTGTGTTTTAGCCCTACGATATTTGTTAGGGCGAACTGTCTTGCATTTGTATACTGCCCGTTTCGATTTGGTTTACATCGTCTGGACGGTTTTCAGCCTTACCAAATCGCACTTCGTTTATGCAGAGCGTAGCGTATTTAGAAGGGAATACAGAGCATATAGCAGCGTTTATTTGCGCATCACCTGAAACACGCCAAATAGGTGAGCGAGCAATTTTCTCACTACATATATCCGCCCAGGATGGGAACTCTGAACATTTATTTAGAGCTATAAGGTAGAGTCTTTTGGTGTTCTCTACAAGTTCTATAGGGGGCATCCAGCTTTCTACATCTACAGGCCTGTCTTTCAACATACTCTCAGCGGCTGAGCCAGCTTCTAACCCTATCGGCCAGGCAGCTTCGTAGTAACAGGTTTTCTCCATCTCAGCGTCTTTTGTTTTGAGTAGTACTCGAGCACAGATCTCGTCAGCCTTCTCAATAGACATGACGGGAGGGGTTCCGGTAAAAGGATCCTCACGATACATTTGCATCATTATGCCTGATAGGCAGACTTTCCGGCTTGTGGAATCGTTGAACAACTTACATAGATCGAGAGCTTTTTCCAAGTCTTTTGTGTTGAGCCAGGTCGAATGCCCGTAACCGTCTACACATCCCGCTGCCCTTACCTCTTCAGGCACCTTGTCGCATATCTTTGCTAGCTGTAGATAGGTTGCTGCTGATGCTTTTTGGTGCGCGACCTCATCAAAAGCACCATGGATGAAGCCATTGCCACAGATATTCTTTTTTGATACCCCACCAAGTACTGCTCTTGTATAATCTCCCCCAGAAGCTGCACGTCGACCAGCCTGGTGTCCTCCCGTATGACAGTCCATACTCGATTCTGGGTAGCTACGCTCAATAAGTTCTAGGTCGATGTTGAATGCTTCTACATCTTGTGAATCGTATGCTGAGTAGAATACTTCTTCGAAACATCCTACACGTAATAGGCGATCGGAGTTTGCGCAGACGGCTAACTGTTCTTTCCAATTTCCTGCGTTTGCGCTATTGCTTGTCACCATGACTACCCCTATGACTGATAGCATGCCAACTATTCCTACAAGGGCTGCTAAGAGCATTCGGAGACGGGGTTTAGGCACACCCCCAACTGTCCTTGATCTTTGTTGCCAGTCAATGTGCTAAGTACAATCCATGAAAAGTCTAAGACCAGTCGGTTAGGGGTTATCCTAAACCGACTGGTCTCTTATATTCTTTACTTACTTGGAATAATATCCTATTGAGAGATTACTTGATAAAATCTTCAAGGCTTTTTACTGTGCTATCGCTTTTGTGCGGACGGTTACCACGAAGGTAGTTTGCTGAATCTGCTGCTGACATCTCCTGAATGGTTTCACGTACATGGTCTACAGCCACTACGACATCAGGGTTGCCTTTCTTTGTGTAGATCCAGTTCGCGCCGTTACCATGTAGGTAGCGTCCTTCCTTAGCTGCGGCTATCACGCCACGGAGAAGATCTTTCTGCTTGCTGCTGAGTGCCATATGCTATCCTTGCTCTTCTGCCCGCCTGATAAGGCGGGAATAGGTGTTTCCTACGCTATTACACTGTGAGCGCCCAGTGAAGCGTTGCACTAACTCAGCGTTACTTTTACTCATCTTCAGTTTCTCAGAGTCTTGACCTAAAATAGAAAACACCCCCGCATGAAGCGGGGGTGTTATACTACTATTGCACGGTTGAGCAACATCCGGCAGCTTGAATTTGTTTATACGGCGTCTGGGTCGAGCCCCATGCGGCGCAGTTGAGCTCGGAGGTTTGAGTCGTTTGATAGTGCTTGACGGAATTGGGCCACAGCATCATTACCTAGGTCATCTTCCATCTTTGCCATGATCATCGAGAGAAACTCTGAGGAGTTGTCTGAAGGGACCCGTTGGCTTTCGAAACGTTCGTTTAGTTGCGATGCGAATGCTCCTGATAACTCTCGCCATAACGGGTCTACCGCTGCTGCTAAAGCTGCGAAACTATCTTCTCCTAATTCGTCCCCGACACATTGGTCGATTGCGGTGTTGAAGTGTGTCAGCAACTCATTTGAAACATTGCGTACGATGTCGCGTTGTTCTGCTTCGCTGAATCCCATATCCGCAATTGGGAAGCGTATTTCTACGTCACCAAACCAGCGAGCAACCGCTTCAATGACAGGCATCGTAAACGGAGCTTCATCGGTTGTGGCAACGAGCGCAAGGACATGGGCGTCATCACGCATCGCTTCTAGTAGTTCTTTTGGTGCTCCCATTTGGAGACCCCTTTCTTAGAAGTTGTTTTCGGCAGACTGAGGTCAGCCGAAGGGCTGTTCATTGGTCTGTTCGGGATTTTAGCATTGCCAGAGCGCTCGCCCCGGCGCTTTTTGCGGCGCTTTCACTCCCTAAATCCTCTGAGAAAGCGATTGCCTCCCCGAGACGATTTTCCAGAGCTGCAAACCACTGGTTATCTTTACCTCTGCGAACAACGGCGGTAAGAGCTGTGGTTTTCATTTTCTCGAGGTATCGCTCACCAGCCGCTGGGTAGTGCTGAGAGTTTGTGCGAAGTGAACCTAGGTGCACCCGCCCAATATGGTCCACATGCATAGTGTTACTTTCAGCAGGTGGGGTTGGATTCATTTTTGTCATTTATAATTCAATTCTGGATGGCGACGTTAGTCATTATCCTGTTTGGGAAATTTGGTTACTTACTACTGTGCGTGCCAAGTGTTGGCGGTCAAGTTCCCAGGCTTACTCTTCCATTTTCTCTTTTTTATTGAGAAACCTAATTCTCAGGCAGGTCGGGTGCAAGCCAAATTCTAGTAATCTTTGGCTAATTTACAAGGAACGTGCCGCTTCGATGAGCGTTGCAACTGTGTCGTCCCATTCTGCTGCAAGACGTTCAAGTGTTTCATATTGCTCCGGAGAGAAATCCCTGGTCAATCCTGAGAGCTTCAACAGGAGAGGTTCTTCGGTTGGGCAACTCAACCACTTCATATCTTGTCTTTTGGTAACTAGTCCGAGTGCAGCTAATTCGTTTTTGTCTCCGAATTGTTCGACGCTCTTAGGGCGCTGTGTCCAACCACCGTTGATCGGGTGTATTCCTCGTCGGGCCTGCAACCACTCCCAAGCTCCACAACCTAACGCGACGTCTACCAAAGTGACCCCGCGGGCTGAGAGCCTTCTTGTTAGCCAACGGTCGTCTACATCTTGCTCGCAGAGTGCCATTGCTGCACGTGAAACGTTTCCCGGAAGCTGAAGAAGAGATCTGTCTACTGCTGAGGCAAGGGACCAGGCGCGATCTAGTTGAGCCTCGGCGCTTACGAGATGCGCTATATGAGCTGACGCGTCGCGTATTACAGAGAAGAGAGTAGCGATAAGATGGTCTACATTTGTTGTGGTTGTTGGTATGTCCACACCTATAGTTTCCACGATCGATGCTGCTAGATCTGAACATACGTTTATAATCGCAATTGATTGCGTTCTGCGTTGCTCAGGTGATACCTCGACACGTAATCTTGATACATCTATTTTTATTGACTCAAACCCCTGCCGCAGATTGTTTATCAGCTCAAAAGTTTCAAGGTTTAGGGAGTTGTCTAAAGTTTGCTTGCTATTTCCCCTAAGTTGCCTGTTCATTGTATAAACTGTACCTATATAGGAAAAAACTCTCCTTGTGAGTTGTTATTCGTTGATACTGTAACCCTAAGTTGTATAGGTTTATTAGGCTTATGATTTTATCAGAGTGTTGTGAGGTGATGCTGGCGTTGAAGGCTATTGTTCATTTGGATGTGTGTTGTACTTTTTTTGCTTGTAAATCTTCAACTCTTTTAGAGATGAAGTTATATATTTAGTTGAAGAGACAACGGATAAATAACCCCTGTTGTCAGTAGCGCGTTTGCGTGGACCGTGTAATGTATGATTACACCAGCTGGTTGGTACCCAGATAGCGTTGATGCTCTTATTGAGCGATATTGGGACGGTACCTCTTGGACCGACCACACCCGCCCAACAACAATGTCACCAAATACTGAGATAGCTGAATCTGGGTTCAGTAAAGTAGCAGAAGAAGATCACGCATTAGGGTCGCCTACTGATGCTAGTATCGCCGTTGGGGGAGGTTTAGGTGATCTCTTTGCTGGCGAGTTGGGTAATGTTACATCTTCCTCTGGCAGTACCGTATCCTCAAATTGGTTGAAGCCGCCTGCTTGGTCCATACCTGATGCTGTAGATGGTAATGGGAGTTCGCCCTGGGTTCAACCTGCGGCGCCTTGGGAAGGAGCCACAATTGATGATCCCGCTATGAGCGAGAGAGGTTCTGTTTACGGTGCTGATGCGCCAGCGTGGGCGAGAAGAGATAGTTCTTCGCGTGGAGAGTCTGGCACATCTCAGGAGTGGTGGTCTGCCCCTACAGCGGAGATGGGTTATGATGAAGTGGCATCGGAAGAACAAACCAGCATCTATGAGACCGATAGGGAAGGCTTGAATAAAAGAGGTGAGCTAAAGCGTGGTCGCAGAGGTGGGGCGAAGCGCACACTTTCCCGCCTATCTGGTATCGCACTGGTTATATTAGCTCTGATGGTATGGATGGCAGAGGATGATCGTGAGAAACTTGCAGAGAGTGCGATCGGGACTCAAATTCCAATCACTGGGGCGAATGGTAATTCTTTGAATTCACCTACAGATACACCTAGTACACCATCAAGCGATGGCGAAGATGGAAGCTCACTTGCGCCTGAGGAGCTAAATCCCCCTGCGAGCAAACCCTCCTCTAAACCTGTTGTCAAACCAACTCCGGGGCCGGGGAGTTCAAGTATACCAGCGAAGAGAACACCTGGTATATTAGATCCTACTTTACTTCCTCCTGATACGTATAGCTCTGGAACTGTTCAAAGCAGTACTGTAGTAATGAGTTTTATTGATACCGAGAACTTTGAGAATCCTAATGTTCGTTACGAGGTTCGCGTCTATTCAAAAGCCGGTTTGAAGATAATCAACAGTAAAGAATTGAACCTGACTGTGAATGGTATTTCCAAAACAGGTTGTCGTATCGAAGTCCGCACACTTCTTGATGGTAGGCACTCTAATCCTCTCTCATTTGGATGCAACTCAACAGGCTGATGGCTTTTCTTTTGTTGAATGGTTGTTGATCGTAAGCTACTCTTACGTTTTTGGTAAATCTTATTCTATACCGCTATTAGAGTAAGATATTTGAAATCATGAACTTTATGCGTTCAGGGCCTCTTCTATCCATTGCAAATACGCTGATACTCTTGTATACGCGGTAGGTTTCGATGTTGTGCAGTCTGCTGCCCCGTAAGAGACAACTCCCACTATGGTACTAGTCTTCCCAAAGGTAGAGAAAAGCGGTCCTCCCGAATCACCACGGCATGCGCCTGAATATGCTTGCTCTATGGGGAGGAAACGCGCTGCTGCTATCATTAGCTCCTCATTGAAAGAGTCGAAGTACACGCTTCCTTCAGTAGAGAGATCTTGTTGGCGAGCTATTGCCGCGGAGAAAGGTCTAGTACCGTTTTGATCTTCTCCGTACCCTACGACTGAAAGCGCGGCGAGTTCTCGTAATGGCGCATCGTTGACGGGAGGCAGACTTGCTGGTTTTACAGCGTCTAATGGTGTAGAGAGCCTAAGAATTCCTATGTCATTGACGTTTCCATCTTTACTGTAACGTTGATGCCAGAGACGTGAGTTCACCGCTAGTTTACGACCGGAGAGGCCTTTAGCCATATCAAAGCGGACATATGCGATTTGACGTTCTGTTACGCAATGCGCAGCTGTCAAGATCGCTGTCGGTGTAATGAGTGTTCCGCCGCAGAGCTGGATGTCTGGACCGCCGCTAGGGTCTTTTACCCAGATTGATGCTAACCATGGCGTGTCTTTAGCTACTCCATCTGGGTTCGTTACAGCACCGCTTGGAGCTGAGAGCGAAAACGAGAGTAAGAGTGAGCAGAGAATGGCTGCAGTTATCTTACGCATGTTTATGATCGTGCATCTCAATGCTTTTGATGCAGCATGGTTGAACTCTAATGTCAAATATTGAACCATACATCGTGACGCTGGTGGGTTGGTGCGGACCCTAAGTTATATGAAACCTTGTCCTCACTGCGGCTCTCGACAACCTCGCACTGGACTGAAGTGTCCATCGTGCAGTGCTAGTGTCGAAGTTCAAAGTGATTCTGATGTATCGGTCTATAAACCCTCTTGGCTTCTCGCTGAGAAGGGTATCGAAGATCCTAAAAAACGTAGAGGCCGTAAACGTTCGCAAGAGGGTCAAGAGCCTATTATTGCGGTGGAGTCTAGAGAAATTCCTGTCGTTCGACTCATTGATGAAACATATATCAATGGTCAGTTTGTAGAAACGCCATCTCAAGCTCTCCCCCCTCAACCTTTTATATCCCCTTCTTCTCAAATAGCAGGTAAAAACTACCCTGGTAAGATTAGCGGAACTACCCCATTTGTAAGTAATAGTTCTGCAACAGAGGGGAGAGGTGAAGAGATTTTTGCAAAGGAGTTCTGGGTTCAGCCCGATAAGGAGTCTCAATCTAGCCTTGTGGATGCAAATACTCAGCAAGAGAATTTTACCCCAGTAAGAGAGTCTATTACCTATAGCAGCGGCGTTTTAGGGTCAGGCTCTAGTAATAGTCTCAAAGGCAAAGCTTTTACTCCTACAGAGTTTCTCGACAAAAGTATTACCAGTAATTCAGTTTTTTTACCATCAAAGTCGAAGAGCTCGTCGCGTAAATGGGTTGTTGCTCTATGTGTTCTTGTTGTAATCGCTGGCTCAGTAGTATACGTGATAGGGGGAGGTAGAACCCCAAAACTTGATCTCCCGACTTTAGGCAGTGCGGGCAGTAACTCCTCTATTGAGGTTGCTGTAACTTCTTTTGGCTCGCCAATTGCTGCTTCATCGGTAGAGAGTATATCGCGTTCTACAAGCCAACTTGATGAATCCCTTTTTCCTATAAGTTGCACCCCTAAAAGGGATGGCATCACAGGATATGCTTACGTGGTAGCTGCTGTCGGAGTGGATTCTAATGAATCGATAGCTCTCTCAACCTTAGGTAATATCCGCGATTGCATTGAGGATCGGGTCGCGTACCTCCACGATGATCGATCTGCTCTTAGAGTCAGGATTGAGGGCTTAGATGCTGAGCGTGGTCTAATATGGCTGCGAGTCCCAGCACCCCTACCAGGGCAGGCTGTCTCTGTTATTGCCCAATCAGGTGTCCGAAAGGTTGGAACTTATACCAACGGCGTTAGTGCTTTTCTGGATCCCGCCCCGGGTATTAGCGCTCCTGGAGCGCCGGTTTTGGTGAGTAACGGCACCATGGTAGCGATCTATGGTGATGCTGGAACTCCACTAGACCTTGCTTCAGCTTGTGGCACCCTTCTTGCCTGTTGAGCTGAGTTACTTTTTTTTGCGCTAAACTCTTGTTCATTTTCATTGCTTTTTTCTTCGTTTTTGGTTGCTTGCCAGTTATCTTCAGCCTAGCACGGTCTAAGGCATGAGTGACCCTACACCAGAGATACCAGAGAGTGGAGCACGGGAGGCGGTTTCGCGGGGCCGCCTTGTACTTGTAATTTCACTTATAGTAACCCTCCTTATTTCAGCCGGTGCTGGGTTTATTGCGTTGAAGCCGTCATCAGTTCCTGTCTCTACAGCTGGATCTACTCTTGCGAAATGTCCAGCCAATGACAATGGTATTTGTATTGCAAGTGCTGCTATTGAGATCGCTCAAGATAAGGGGCCGGCTGAAGGTCTCAGTGCGGTTCGTATACTTCTTGAATCACGTCCCGATCTTCTTCAAGGGTGTCATATTATCGCTCATGAGGTTGGCAAGCGTTTTCTCTCCACTTTTGGAGATGGGGCTATAGTACCAGGTAATGATTGGTGTAGTTTTGGTTACTACCATGGATTACTTACAAGTTTTGGTCAAGATAACGTTGAAGGTCTTGTTACTTATGCCTATAAGGTTTGTTCTATAATTGCTTCCACTCCGTCAGAGGATTGCATGCATGGTCTGGGACATGCATCGTATGAGGCTACTGGTTCGTTACGTGATGCAATGGTGTTCTGCGAAGATCTCGAAGCTAAGTTCGCTACCACTTGCGCTGACGCAGTTATCATGGAGGATATTTTCGTCTCCAATAATGGACGCATGATGACAGCATTTTCTCCTACAGATTGCTTGTCGCTCGCTAATACTAGCGTTCAAGCAGGTTGCGCTCGTGGTCTCACTGCCGAACTTTCTAAACAGGGTCTTGATCTTGCAGGTTCTTGCGGTGTTTACAAGATAAAATCTATATATAACTATTGTGCTGATGGCTTTGGAGGGTCGCTCGCGGGTAATCTTCTCTCCGGTTCTGGTAGTGCTACCCCTGCGCAAATGGCGAGTTGTGCTGGAGATACAGTTTGTAGTACAGGTTTTGGTTGGATTGCTTACATGTATCAAATTGATCTCAATGCTATTGAGTCTGTCTGTCGAGAGCAGATGGCTGGAATGTATGTTGAGGATTGCGTGGAATCAGCTCGCGCTGCTTCTAAACACGAGCAGATCAAAGGCTAATTAGAGAGATTGTAAGTAATTTTTCGCGG
>Ga0209550_10003627_pt1 | contig 14703 bp, 15 predicted proteins | sample LauGreSuBDMM15SN_2_FD_187567 | JGI IMG/M metagenome (GOLD analysis project Ga0209550, IMG submission 187567) | Freshwater lake microbial communities from Lake Michigan, USA - Su13.BD.MM15.SN (SPAdes) (version 5) | ecosystem: Environmental > Aquatic > Freshwater > Lake | place: Lake Michigan...
TTCACCCGAAGTTTGGAACAAGAAATTTCACCGCCCCGTTGCTAAATGGCCAATATATTGAAGTTGTTTGCCCACTAGATCATCCTGCAACAGATGCAACTCCATTCGGAAAAGCTGTTAAGAAAAAAGCTGATGCAGGTGGTGGTTGGTTAACTTGGGTATATTCAGTCAAGGATTTATCAATATATGAAAGATTGTTTAAAAGAAGTTCTATTGAAGGGAAAAGAATTAAACCTAATGGCGATTATTTAAGTTGGAATCAAATTGGCTTAATTGAATCAATTAACAATACAGGGTTGCCATATTTTATTGAGTGGCATGGAGGTAATCATCCAAGTCTAGATGGCAAACCCATGATTGAAATTTCAAAAATCATAATCAATTCCTTAGATGCTAAGCTAAAGACCATCTACGACACCTACCAAATTGATAACGGGAATCGCAAAAAATTGGAGGTGATATCTGATCCAGATATTTCATTAGGAATTGAAAGAATTGATTTCACAGTTTTAAACAAAACTATCTCGATACAATAGTAATGTTATAAACATCGTCGACAAAATAAATTTATGGTAAATTACTTATATGGTCAATAAAATTATCAGAGAAGCGCTCTCTAGTGATAAAAAAATATTTTTATGGGGAGCATCATCTTCTGGGCATCGTGCTTACTATAGGCTGCTAAATTTAGGAGCTAAAAGTTCAAATATTTCATTTATAGATACAAACTACAAAAATATACAATCTAGTACAGGCCTTAAAATTCAAAGCCCAGATGTTTTAAAAAGCCTCGACCTCTATAGTTCTATTATTTTTATATCATCAACAATATCAAAAGAGATTATCGAATCATTAGATTTACAATTGAATTCAATTACTTATTACATACACGAATTGATATTTGAAAGAAATCAAAGCTATAAATACCCCAAAGAATTTGCTGATTTGATTTCAAAAATAAATTTAGAATTGAATTTAGATCAGGAAGAAGCTTATAATATTTGGAATATTATAATTAACTTAAACAAGACACCGGGTGATTTGATTGAGATAGGTGTTTATAAAGGAGCATCAATTAAGGTAATTCATTTAGCTGCAAAATTGTCAGATTTTGGAATGAGATCCATTCACGGATTCGATACTTTCGAGGGGATACCAGTCAACATCGGGCACGGAGATGAGAAATTTAATGGTTATTTAAGTGATAATTCATTTGAAGAAGTTCGAAAATCTTTGCCGCTTGAAATCGATCTATATCCAGGAATTTTTCCTCAGTCAGCACTAAACGTTGCGATTGAAAAAATAGCTTTCATGCATTTAGATGTTGACACTTATACAACAACTTTAGATTCTCTTACTTTTTTTTGGGATAAGATCGTTGCATCAGGAGTCATTTTAATTCATGACTATAACTCTCAAGGTTGCCCCGGTGTTAAAAAAGCTGTCGATGAATTTATGAAAACTAAAAACAGTTTCTTTATGGAAATTAGCGAGTGTCAAGCTATAATTGTCAAGATTTAATTTGACATCAATTCATCCACTAAGTTGATAAATAATTTTGCAAAATCTTCATTTCTGAATGCAATTGCAGAAAAATCAACAGGATCTGTACCTCTGTTCTCAATATTAAGTAATATTTGTTTGAAAAAATCTGTTCTACTTCTGGTTTCGTACAAATTATTGAAACTTCTTATTTGATGTAAATGAGTGTACATATCCCACAGATTTTGACCCATAAAAATTCCATGCTCAGCTGTTGAATAAGCTACAACTTTTTTGCCGAAATATAATGCTTCAACAATTACAGTAGAATGCAGCCCAACTACTAATGCTGCATCAATAATACTAGTTTCTAATTTTCTCATGGAGTCTTCTGTATAGAAAACTCCATTAATCTTATTGAGGATATCTTGATCAATTTCAATATTCTTAAAATTGGAAATTTGCACACGTAAATAATCCATTTTATGGTTGCGTAGAGTGTATGGATGTGGGCGATATACTACTTTGACTCCTTTGTCACCAAATTTATCTAAATATAAAGCAAGATTCATCAATATTTCAACTTCGTAACTATGCTGCAATCCGGAACCAACAAAATAGACAATCGTCTTTGAATTTTTGGAAAAGGATTCAGGAAGTTTATCAATTCTGTATGAACCCGTAATCAATATTTCTTCTTCTTTAAAATTTTGTATTTGAATGGCATCATTTTTCATATTTTGGCCCCAAACTAAAATTCTCTTGGGCCTAATCCACAGTTTTGATTTTGAAGAAAGATTATCCCAGTTGTCAATCAGCAAAATATTTATGATATTTCGATATCTTAGAAATCTTCCTACAGAATTCTCCATTCCCGAGAAATTACCGCCAGAAAAGGTGATGGCGAGATCAAATTTTTTGAAAAAAAAATTTGGAAAGAAAATGAAAGGAAGAATGTCTGAAGTTAATCTAAGAACGGGTCCAAAGATGAAATAGAAAAATTTTGACCCTAATATCGAAAGTAAAAGTCCATACTTGTTCTTGGTTTTTAAAAACGAGAAAATATTGAGATCATATCTAAATGATAAATTTGTGATAATTCTTATCCTTGATGCAAAGCTTACATTTTGATTTCTAGCACGAAAAGTTTCTAAATCTAAAACAAATTTCTGCAATTTATAGATCAGATTAGGAATGAAAAATTCAATAACCTCATGATTTGAATCTAAGTATGCTTTTCTATTGTTAAAAAATCTGACTACCGTTAAATCGTACTTTTCTTTCATCTCAGTGAAGATATTTGATTCAAAAAAAATATTTTCAAGTCTTGGATGTGAAACATAAACAGCAATCTTAAGTTTCACTAGATCAAATTATCTAATCTGTTATAAAGAGATAAATTCTTCCTAAATTCTAAGTGTGATTGATTAATTGCTCCCAAGGGTGGTTCATTTAGAAAAAAATAGCTTATATCTTTATGAATGTCTTTTCTTATAATCCATTCACGATACATTTTTGCTTCCAAAAAATTCACATTTGCTGTTCTTCCGTCAATTAGGATTGAGGTACCTGGTAAAATATAAGGTTCATTTACGCATAAATCTGCTGATATAGGTAAATCAGATAAGCTAGACATGGGTAACGCTGAAACATTAGCAACTATTTGTTCGGGTTCAGGTGCGTCTAAATAGATTAGGTCATAATCAAACCGCGGCACTGGGTCCCATAATGATACAGGGTAGCCTTGAAAATCCTTAAAGAAGGGCACGGATATAAATTCATCCACCATTCGTCTCTGGTTTTCATTCAACCGGCTAATTGAAATTTGAGAAAAATACTTTGAGCTATCTACAGAACACATGCGGAATGCGTTTAAATTTCGATCGAAACCTTTGTACTGATCACCGAATCTGTTTTGATTAAACTCTAATCCCATTGCAAGGGCGAGTGTTGACCAACCTGAGCCAAATTCCAATATAGAGATGACGGAATTATCGATTACAAAACTGTAAAGTCTGTACAAATCTTTCAGTTCCGGTTTATAGACTTTATCATCACGTACAATTTCATTTTTATCAACAAAAACATCCACTTCTTTTACATAAATATCTTCTATGAAACTACTAAACATGTCTAGGGACATTTTTGTCATGGATTTAACATACCACAGCAGGCATTATTTCTAGGGTATACATGTAAGATTATTGCATGAGAAGAATTCTTGGATTGTTAGACTGGCTTGCGCTATTTATAAAAATATTCAATGGTAGATCAAATAAAACATACGGGAAACATCATATTGCAAATATATATGAGCAATTCCAAAATGAGTTTTTAGTTCAACATCAAGATATAACAGCTGCGGAATATGCGATAAAGCAATTTTGTGAAAATATAAATTTAGTAAATCTAGGCAAATTGACCCGTATTGGCCCAAAACACGATGCAGGATATATAGGTCTCGACATGTTTCAGAAGCCTCGGATTATATCTGGAGGCGCAGGGAAGAACATTGAATTTGAAACATTTTTTGCGTCTCGAGGGTCAGTAATTGATTTGTATGATCCCACAATCAAAAAACTGAAATTCGAATCTTCAAATATAACTCATTATGATTCTGCTTTAGAAGGTTACAAGAGTGGAAAGTTTCGGAAAACCATCAATCTTGATTCCGCCCTTAGGATTATGAAGTCCAAGGGAACTCTGAGCAATAACGGCATTTATTTAAAAATTGATATAGAAGGAAGTGAATGGGAACTACTAGAAAAATCATTAAAAAGTTTAAAAATATTCGATCAAATTTTTGTCGAATTCCACGACTTACAAAAATTAACCGAGAGAAATTTTCGCTTAAATTACGCAAAGGTAAACAAATTCCTAGCAAGTAACTTCTACATAGTTGCAATATCTGCAAATAACTGGAATCATTTTGTGAATTTTGGTAAAAGTTTTACACCTCAAACCTACGAAGTAACTTATATAAATAAAGCTCACAAGAAACTTTTAGTAAAAAATAAATTACCAAATTTCAAAAAAAGTATCCACCCAAATAATAAAAATAGACCACTGATATATAATCAACCATTTTTTATGGATTAGAGCGAAATATATCTACAAAAGATTCAACGGTTAATTTAGAAACAGATTCCCTAACCAAAAAACTATCTATGCTGTACGCTCTTTTTATAGAATTCTTAACAACTTCTACATTTGCCTCTACGGGAATAATAATTCCATTTTTATGATTAACAATCAAATCACTGGCCCATCCAGTATCTGTTACAACTGGTACCAAGCCACAAGCCATTGCTTCTAATAAAGGTAGAGGCCCACCTTCTAGAGATGAAACTGATAAAAAAATTCGTGCGCGATTTAAGTTGTAATTATAATCTGCAAAATCAAATTCAATATATTCGAAATTCAACAATTTTTGTAGATCTTCTAGTATTTTTGAACCCGTCCAGTTTTTACCAATTAAAATGAAATTAATTTCAGGCAAAGATTTAATGATTTCATAAATGAAATCTGGGCGTTTTCTAGAATGTAACTGTGAGACCAAGGCAATTCTATTGTTGTCTAGCGAATTCAAAGGGCGAAAATATTCAAAATCGATCCCTAATGGTTGTAGAAAGATTCTATTTGGGGATAATCCCAATTCAATTAACTTTGATCTTTCTTTGCTATTCATTACGACCACTTTGCTAGCATCTCTAAGCTGCTTTAGTGCCAAAGGGTCAATACTGAAATTTGTATGTGTATAGAATACCTTAATTAATTTCCGTTTCATAAACAGCGGTAATAGTCGAGTTCGCCTAAGCGTTGATTGGTTTATAAAAATAGTTTCTTTTTTTAAAAAATAATTAAAATAGAATTTTACATAACTAAAATAATGATCCCCTGAGAATTTCAACAATTTCCTTGAACCAGGCAAATACTTATAAATGTCATTTGCAATACCTTCGAGAACCCAACCACTATATTTTGCGTCATAAACAATTAATACAGTACGCGAGGTGAATCTTTTCATGATACTCATTAATCTAAATCTAAAAGAGTTTAATCTACGTTATTTTCGCAGTATTCCGATAGGAAATGGAGCCAAATCAAATGGATTTCTTGAATTCTGGGAGTGTCTTCAACTGGCGCGACAATTAATTCGCATTGCAGATCGGATTTATGATTAGGCCCAGTGAACAGAAAAGTTTTTAAACCAAGCGAGACAGAATGCTCAACAGCGCAAATTACATTTTTAGAGTGACCGGATGTTGAAAAACCAACGATCAGATCTCCAGGTTTGGCAAAACCTTGTATTTGGCGCTTAAATATGTTTTCAAAGCCATAATCATTACCGATGGCGGTTATTATTGGATCTGAATCATTCAAACAAATTGCTGGCCAAGGTTTATGATCTTTAGAACATTTACTTACAAGTTCCGCAGCAAAATGACTTGCTTCAGCGGCACTACCACCATTACCGAATAAAATAATTTTATTTCCTAAATTAATGGTTTTAACCATTTCATTTGCAAGTTTAGATAGATTTGTTGGCACAGCGGTATTGTTCAGCTCATTTAAAGCAGTTATTAACTTACTATAGTTGAAATTTTCCATTCTGAATTATATCACTTATCTTTGAAATTAATCTGAATCTTACTTCTGTTCTTCAGATACAAAAATTCTGTAACATTTTTTATGTTAGCCAATTTGTATGACATATAAAGTATCAGTAATTTTACATAGATAAGTAACTTTAGCTTAGATTTATTTATCAGTCGGAGTAGTGGGTACGCTAGAAGAGACCTGTCTCTAAAATCTTCGTGTGCAAAACTTTTACCACTATTTTGAATATGTGACGAAGGCTTCGATTTGATTCTGTCAACATGAAAGCACACAATAGACTGGTAAAAACTTAAAGAGTATACATTTTTATAAAATAAATTATTGAGCGCTGGTCTAATTCTTGGGCCTCGTGAGTTTACAACATCAATAATTTTTTTAGCATAATTTATGTATGAAAATCTAGAGGGGTTTCCAAATTCGAACCAATAGCTGGTATGTACGTCTTCGGTGAGATAGACACCGCCATCTTTTACAAAACCAATACAGGAGTTCAACGATTTAATTTGTTGATTATTAGTATGGCCCCCATCTTCAATAATAATATCAAATTTGCCCATTTTTCGAAAAAATTTTCCCCAAAATTGAGGATCTGATTGGTCACCAGTTAAAATCTCAAATCCAAAATCCTTGAATCTTAAGCAGGAAGGATTCAAATCTACTCCAACTATTTGTGCCTTCTTACCGAGAATTCCTCTGAGCATGAACAATCCCCCACCATTTAAAACTCCTATTTCCAGAACTTTCACTTCACGATTTTTGTAAGGATTTAGTATTTCATCATAAATTGCAAAATAATTTGAGTGTTTTATAGATTTATATCTAGACTGATAAAAGGATTTTTCTGCTGAGATACTATTACTCACTCAGTTTCCCAATACCTAAGTTTTTTGGCTACTTGCTTTTCTTTGTCCCCAAAATTTTTTAATCCCGAACCTAATATTGCAGGGTATTTTCTTAATCCTGCTACTAATCTCCTCATGCCATCAATTTCTAGTGAAGCCGCTTGATCAGAACCGTACATAGTTCTATCAAGCGTAAAGTGCCTCTCAATAACCTTGGCACCGAGAGATGCTGCACACAAACTTGGAGAAACGCTTGCTTCGTGTCCGCTATATCCTATGACCATTTGATATCTGTTTTGCAGAGTTTTAATCATGTTTAGATTAAGGTCATTTAAATCAGCCGGATATACCGAGACTGAATGCAATAAAATGAATGGGCATTTTGCTTTTTTGAAGATATCTACTGCTACATCGATATCATTCAAAGTTGCCATTCCTGTTGAAACTAGGGCCGGTCTCCCATAAGACGCAATTTTCCTTAAGAAATCTTTGTGAGTGATGAATGCAGATGCAACCTTATGGTATTTTGGATTTAAACTTTCAATAAACTCTAGAGACTCGAAATCCCAAGCGCTGGCAGAAAAGTCGATTTGCAACTCTGAACAGTATTTTGAAATCTCCTTAAAATTTGCTTCGCTCAACTCCAGTCCCATTTTTTGGTCCCTCTGAGTTTTCCCCCAAGGAGATTCTCTAGGTTCGTCCAATAATTTCTTGCTATAAACTAAATTAATTGTACGTTTTTGAAACTTAATTGAATTGCACCCGGCTTTTTTTGCTTCTTCACACAATTTTTTAGCAATTGCCATGTCACCATTATGATTTATACCTGCTTCTGCAATGACATATATACTTGTTTGATCATTTAATTTTGAATTTAATATTTCTGCAAGATTCATAAACGCCCTTTCGAAGCTTTGACTAAGTGTCAGGTTATCAGAATCGTACAGTTATTCAGGGTTAAGTGCCTTGAACAAATTCCAATCATCTATATTGTTGATATCTATATTTTGGTTAGCATCAAGTACCCAGCCTCGTGAATCTTTGGAGGCTGTAATAGAGAAATTATCAAGCCAAACGTGAGCCGCAGCAAGGTAAAAACTACCTGCATCCGAGTAAGTATCAGGATAATCTTGGGACTGGAGCATTAACTCTTTCGGGAATAATGGCTGGAGACTTCTTTCGTCACCTAATGTAAAAGTTCTGTAAACATGTTCTCTCGATTTAGTAACCCCGAAGATTGGAGAATTGTTTGGTAGATACTGAAGAGCAAGTGAGATTTGATCCATACCTAAACTTGGGGTAGTAGGCAAAATACAACAAACAATTACATCGGAACTAATTGCTCTCGTCGTAATTTCCCACCTTATTACTTCATCGGCTCGAACCTGATCTCCAGTCAAAAAATCGGGTCGAATTGAAATATCTAAGTCACTCTTATTTTGAAAAAGCTGGATAATTTCTGAATCATCAGTATTTAATATAACGGACTCAAAGATTTCTGATTCCAGCGCTTTATCAACTGCAATTTGGACAAGCGGACTTCCTCGGTACGTTAACAAGTTTTTTTTAGGAAGACGTTTACTGCCTTTTCTTGCCGGAATAATACATAATGGCTTAGTAGTTGTCATTTAATCCTAAATTCCTTTTGATATCCAACCTCCATCAACATATATATCTTGACAAGTAATAAAATTAGCGCCATCAGAGGCCAAAAATGAAATTGCTTTCGCAACCTCAATTGGCAGACCCCACCTTTTTAACATCGAGCGATTCTTTCTAGAATTATATGCGTCAATATTATTTAAAGAATTTTGGTTGAATTTAGTTTCGATATAGCCCGGACCAACATTGTTACAACAAATTCCCAACTCTCCAAGGCGGTACCCAAATGCCTTTGTCAATTGCTTCAGGCCACCTTTTGATGCCGCGTAGGAAGGGTTATTCGGGAAAGATAGCTCTGCAGATAAACTTGTAACAGAAATAATTCGGCCTTGACATCTAACTTCTTCGAAGTAATTGGCAAAAGCACTCATCCACATATACGGTGCTGTTAAATTTATCAAAATTGTTTTGTTCCATGACTCGATGTTTTCACTAGAAGGTAAAGTGATTCCAGCGTTGTTAACTAAAACTAAAAAATCAGGTTTAAATCTTTTCACTATCGCAAAAACTTCACTGATAGAAGTAATACTTTCAACTGGACCAGTAACATGTGTATATTTATGATCATTTTTCACAGGAATTAAATCAATACCAACAACGCTAAATTCATCTTGAATTAAACTTTCACAAATTACTTTTCCGATATCTCCACTGGCACCCGTCACAATTGCTAACTTGTTACCCATTTTATTTTTCAGATTTCTTTGCGAGACCAAGTTAAAGGAGTTAGTACATTATCAATTTCCAAATCAATCTCATATCTAAAGTCTCGTTTAGGTGATTTTTTAATCCAAGTTATCAAATCTTCAATTCCTTCATCTAACGTAATCGAAGATTCATAACCTAATAATCGACGAGATTTATTAGCTGAGCAAGTGGCATGTTTCACTTCTTGCGGCCTTTCGGCAAAAAATTCTGGTTGACCCTCAAAATTCATGTGTTTCTTAATTATATTAAACAACTCCATAATTGTAATAGTTTCTTGATCCGGGCCAATATTTATCACTTCACGATCCAAATTGTCATCAAAAGTTGCATTGATTAAACATTTCTTAATATCTTCAATATGAGTGAAACATCTAGTCTGTTTACCGTCGCCATAGATAATCGGAGATTTATTATGCAGAATCCGATTAATCATGATTGATGCAACATTTCTGTATGGGTCATCATATTTTTGTCCAGGTCCATAAATATTATGAGGTACGAGGATTACAGTTTTCATGCCATGCACCTGTGAAAGATTCAGAATTGTTTGTTCAGCAGCTAATTTTGAAATTCCATATGGATCTTGCGGGCGAGGAATCATATCTTCGGTAAATGGTGTCTGGTTTTGGGTTCCATATCTTGCCATAGACGAACAGTAAATAAATTTATTTACCTTATTCGTAATTGCCGCACTGGTAATTGAGACTGAAGATTGAAAAGTATTTAAAGTAATATTATTTGGAGAAAAAACAGATAAACCTTCGTAAGCTGCACAAGCTGCATGGAAAACAACTTGAGTATCCTTAAGAATTTTGACCATTTCACGTGTGTCGAGAATATCTTCCTGTATAAACTCAATATCTGAAGGGATATTAGATTCGTAACCACCTGATAAATTGTCTATACCAATCACTTGATGTCCAAGAGCTGCCATCCATTTTGCATAGTGGCTTCCGAGTAATCCCGCTACTCCTGTAACTACAATTTTCATTGATATATCATATAATACTTTTAACTTATTTTGCTATACAAAGCATGCAGTTGAAATGGATATCATTGTTTCATGAAAATTTCTTTGATACATGCATCGTTCAATTCAGAAGGCCGTTCAATAGCGGTAAGAGATAAATGGTACGAATTAGCAGATTCTCCTATAAATATAGAGCATTGCTTAGGATTTGAAGATAGTGATCATTCATTATTTACAGAATATGGAATAACACCTGGGAGTAAAACAGGTTTTTCTAAGGATATGCGGACTAGGTTTGCAACAACAATTAACCGGTCATCTCCGTCAGCTGTACGAAATTGGAATGCGGCCGCAAAATTATCAACCGGAGATATATTAGTTACAATTGCAGACGATTTAATTCCAGAAGTAGGTTGGGACACTAAAATAATTGGTTTGGCGGATGTTAACCCATTGGAAGTCTCGCGAATTTGGAAAGTAACTGATTTTCGTTGTGCTAGAAAGAAGGACTATACGAAGGGAGATATTTTCTTACCTCGGCACCCATTAATAACACGTCATTTATATAAAAAATATAATTACATTTTTGATCCTAGATTTTACGGTGTTGGAGCTGATGACCAATGGCTCTTACTATCCATCCAAAACCAGATTCTTTTTGACGCTAGGCAAATAAAATTCCATCATGCAGTTGGCCCTATATTCAATAGTAAAAAAGAACTAGTTTGCGGCTGCAAAAATGGAGTTGAGAAAAATGTGCAAACTCGCACTGAGAGTCAAAACCGAATACATACATCAAAATTAGAAGCAGAAACTATCCTTTCTAAAGAATGGAAACCAGTGCAAATGATCGCAAGAAATCTTCTTTGTGATTCGAGATTTGCAAAATTCACCACAAACATCAGTCACGACAAAAAAATAGTTTTAAAAAACCGTGTTTATTTATCGTTACTCTATGTGACCATTAAATTTGTTTCACTTATAACCAAAATTAGAAACTTTATCTGATAAAATATTAAAGTGAAAATACTTATTACAGGCGCCGCAGGTTTTTTGGGCTCACACCTAGTATTGAGTCTATTGGAAGATGGCCATGAAATTATAGGGATCGATGATCTTTCTACGGGATCACTTGAAAATGTTGCACAACACCCTAAAATGACTTTTCATATTGAAGACGTAAGAACATACTCAATTCCCAACGTTGATGTAATATTTAATTTAGCAAGTCCAGCATCGCCAGTACATTATCAAATCAATCCTGTAAAAACTTTTGAAACAAATATTTTTGGTACCGTGGCTGTTCTAAAAGCAGCTAAGGCGAGTAAAGCTCGTGTCATTCAAGCATCAACTAGCGAAATTTACGGTGATCCATTAGTGAGTCCACAGAGTGAAAATTATTGGGGTAATGTGAATTCAATCGGCCCTAGAGCTTGTTATGACGAAGGCAAAAGAGCTAGTGAAACTATTTGTTTCGATTACATAAGGCAGTTTGGGCTAGATGCAAGAGTGGCAAGAATATTTAATACATATGGACCCAACATGGCTGTCGGTGACGGAAGAGTTGTAAGTAATTTTATTGTGCAAAGCTTATTAAACAAAGATTTAACAATTTACGGGGATGGATTACAAACCAGATCGCTATGTTATGTATCTGATTTAATCAGTGCTCTAAAAAAAATTATGGAAATTGATATTAATCCACAAGTACCAATAAATATAGGAAATCCGACTGAAATTACAATGATTGAACTTGCACATTTAATCATTAGTCTTACCAAATCTAAATCTAGCCTAATATTTAAAGAGCTACCACAAGATGATCCAAAACAACGCAATCCAAATATTCAATTAGCAAAAAAAGTTTTAAAATGGGAGCCTAAAATCGACTTAGAAGATGGATTAATAAAAACAGTGAATTATTTTCGCAAGATATTAAATTTATGAAAAAAGTACTGCACATTATTACAACAATTGAGTTTGGTGGAGCCGAGAAGCAGCTTTTAGTGTTAACAAAAACTCAAATCTTTGAAGGTAGATTAGTAGAGGTTATATATTTAAAGGGTAGTCCTGAACTTTTGAAAGATTTTGAAGATTTGGGAGTAAAAGTCTCAACAAAATTTGCAAATACTTATCCTCCATTTCAAGTTCTAAAAATACTTATTTACTTGAAAAAGAATAGATATGGAATTATACATGCCCATTTACCCAGGGCCGAACTACTTTGTGCGGTATTAAGTTACTTCTTAAAAAGCAAATTCTTTTATACAAGACATAATGCCGAAAAATTCTTTCCAAAAGGACCAGGTTTTGTTTCCCGCCTTTTATCAAGATCTGTAAGTAACAGATTTGAATGTGGAATTGCAATATCTCAAGCAGTAAAGAATTTTTTGGTAGTAAATAAAGAAATTGCAAGAAACAGCAAATTGCAAATGATTTATTATGGATTTTTTCCAAATAAGAGTGATAGTTCCTTAAAATATGAAAAATCAACTGTTAATAATCAAAAGAATTTTACTATTGGAACGATAGCCCGACTAACCACTCAAAAAAATTTGCCTACATTAATTGAATCCATTGTTCTATTGAAGAATAAAATGAACTTAAATCTATTAATTCTGGGAGATGGTCCGAAAAAGAATGAATTACAGCAATTAATTGATGATCTGTGCTTAACTGAAAGAGTCAAAATACTCCCAAGAACTAGAGGTATCGAAGAGTTTTTAAAATCGTTAGACATCTTTGTGCTTCCAAGCTTTTATGAAGGATTTGGACTTGTTCTTTTGGAAGCTATGAACTTGCAAATACCGATTATTGCTTCAAATAATTCTGCGATACCGGAGGTAATGGGCAAAGAATACCAATTCTTATTTGATTGTTATTCCACTGAAGATTTAGCGTCCAAGATTTTACAAATTGCAGAAATTGATAAGGCAAAATTAATAATTTATTTCAAAAATCGGCTTGAAATTTTTAACGCGGAGCAAATGTGTAAACAAGTAAGTGATATGTATGCTGCATCATAAGCATAGAATCATTGAATTCTTGCAGCTGAAAACTTTAAGCAAGAAGGATAAATGATGAAGCGCTCTAATATTAGAAATATTGATGAAATTATACTTTTTAATATTGAAACAGATTTAGATAGTCAAGTACTTGGTTCCAATGTTTATTGGATTGAAGAGTTTAGGAAATATTTTAAAATTGTTACAGTTGTCTCAACTCATTTAGGCTCAGTGCACAAGTATAAAAATGTTAGGTATATTGAAACTGGCGGTGGTAATTTCAAAAATAGAATTAGCGCCATTCTTCGGCTTGTTATCTTGCTATTCTATATCTTTAAAAAAAGAAAGTGTATTTTTATTTTTTATCATATGTCAACAAAACCGCTTTTTGTTTTAGGATTTTTTGCAAGAATTTTTAAAGTCAGACAAGCTTTATGGTATTCACATTCTAAAGCAGATGTTTTTCTAAGATTATCTCGTACTCTACCAAATTATTTCTTTAGTCCAACCCTTGAATCATTTCCATTAAAAAATAAAGATAGAGTCATTCGAACTAATCATGCCATTCCAATACGAACTTTAATTGAAAGCTTGAGTATAGGAAAAAATAGAAATGGGATTCTTTCTGTAGGACGAGTAGTAAAGATAAAGAATTTAGAAAATATAATTTCAGCGGTGAGATTAACAAAGAGTATGCAAAAAGTGCTCGTAGATTTTATAGGACCATTAAATAAGGATTTAAAGTATGAAATACATCTTAAGGACCTTGCGACCACTAACAACGTAAATTTAAATATTTCAGGGCCAGTAAATTATTTAGAAATATTGGAGCTCTACAAAAAATATGATCTATATTTTAGTGGGACTCCTAAATCTATAGATAAGGCAACGATTGAAGCTGCTATAAGTGGATGTCTAGTGATCACAGAGTGTAAAGATGCGCAATATCTAACTGGAATGGATTATGTTTGGGATCAATTAAAATTGGTAGATCGTAACAATATAGTTGAGCAGCTAAATTTATTGAGTGAATTAAATGGTTCCCAGAAAGAGTTTTACAGAAGTTATATCTCTCAAAAAGCTGCAAGCATGAATAACATTGAATCAACAATCAGTGATATTTCCCGCATCATAATAAATGGTTAAGAATAGGTTAATTTCAGTGCGTTACTTAAATTGTTAACCTAGTAGAGCACTCGTAAATAATAGTATCAGTAACGTTTCAATACATTTTTTGGTTTTGGCTAAGGTTTTTATGCACTATGATAAAGATCCAGTCGCTAAATATTTTAGTGATTTGCGGGTCTTAATCTTAAATCACCACCAAGACGCGCATCATGTCTTGTTAGGTTGATTGATGTCATTTAAAGATTTAGGCGTTAACCCTGCACTTACTAAGGTGCTGCACGCTGGT
>Ga0209550_10003632_pt1 | contig 14697 bp, 12 predicted proteins | sample LauGreSuBDMM15SN_2_FD_187567 | JGI IMG/M metagenome (GOLD analysis project Ga0209550, IMG submission 187567) | Freshwater lake microbial communities from Lake Michigan, USA - Su13.BD.MM15.SN (SPAdes) (version 5) | ecosystem: Environmental > Aquatic > Freshwater > Lake | place: Lake Michigan...
GGGTTTCCAAAGCCCCATAAGCTCGCATAATGCCGACCTTGCCCGGCTTCGTGCGAATTTCATGCAACATCAAAAATCTTCTCTGGCCGCCCTCACTTTGGGGGCCATCGGTGTGGTCTACGGCGACATCGGCACCAGTGTCTTGTATGCGGTCAAAGAGGTGTTTGCCTCGGGTCACGTCGAATTCACCCCCGATAACATTTACGGCATTTTGTCCATCTTCTTTTGGACCTTGACGGTCATCGTCTCGCTCAAATATGTGAGTTTGGTGCTGCGCGCTGACAACAATGGCGAGGGCGGATTGGTGGCCATGTTGGCGCTGGCTTCGCAGTCGGTCAAAGACCAACCCAAGTTGCGCCGGGTGCTGTTGGTGGTGGGTCTTTTTGGCACCGGTTTGTTTTATGGTGACGGGGTGATCACCCCGGCCATTTCGGTGTTGTCGGCGGTGGAGGGTTTGGAAGTGATTTCTCCAGGGCTCTCAAAATATGTGGTGCCCTTGACCCTGGTGATTTTGTTTTGTCTCTTTGCGGTGCAAAAGCATGGCACCAGTGGCATTGGCAAATTGTTTGGCCCCATCACCGTGGTGTGGTTCATCACGATCGCGTTGCTGGGCGTCTATCACATCGCCACCGAACCGATGATTTTGTGGGCCATCAGCCCGCACCACGCCATCCGCTTCATGTGGAACGCCCCGGGCACCACTTTCATCATTTTGGGCGCGGTGGTGTTGTGCGTGACCGGTGCCGAGGCGTTGTACGCCGACATGGGTCACTTTGGCAAACAACCCATCCGCATCGCTTGGTTTGCGGTGGTCATGCCCGCGCTCACCCTGAACTACTTTGGCCAAGGTGCCTTGCTGCTCAACGACCCCGGCGCCGTGAAAAACCCTTTCTACAACATGGCGCCCGATTGGATGCTGTTGCCCTTGGTCATCTTGGCGACGGCGGCCACGGTGATTGCGTCTCAGGCCTTGATCTCGGGTGCATTCAGCGTGACCAAGCAGGTCATTCAACTGGGCTTTTTGCCCCGCTTGCAGGTGCTGCACACCAGTGTGCGCGAAACCGGGCAAATCTACATTCCCTTTGTGAACTGGGGTTTGTTTGTGGCCATCGTCTTGGCGGTGGCGCTGTTCAAGTCATCTAGCAATTTGGCGGCGGCCTACGGCATCGCCGTGTGCACGGATATGCTGATCACCACGGTGCTGACGTTTTTTGTCATTCGCTACAGCTGGAAGTACCCGCTGTGGCTGTGCGTGGCCGCGACCAGCTTTTTCTTTGTGGTGGACTTGGCGTTTTGGGCCTCCAATTTGCTGAAGTTTTTCGAGGGCGGCTGGTTCCCGTTGGCGATTGGCGGGCTTATTTTGTTGCTGATGCTGACCTGGCGCGATGGCCGCGAGTTGCTCAGCAACAAATTGCGCGACGACGCCATTGATTTGCGCTCGTTTTTAGACTCAGTGTTCACCGCACCCCCCACGCGGGTGTCGGGCACGGCGGTGTTTTTGACCGCTGACCCGGGCGTGGTGCCCAATGCTTTGTTGCACAACCTCAAGCACAACAAGGTTCTGCATGCGCAAAACCTGTTTGTCACCGTGCGCAACCACGAGGTGCCCTGGATTGGGCTGGACAAGCGCATCGAGTCCGAGTCGCTGGGCCACGACTGCTGGCAAGTGACCATCCATTACGGATTTAAAAATGACCCCGATGTGCCCTTGGCTCTGAGCTTGATGCACGGGCGCGGGTGCGACCTGGAGCCGATGAACACCAGCTACTTTTTGTCGCGCGACAGCATCGTCCCCACGGTGCACGGTGAGATGTCGCAGTGGCGCGAAAAGTTGTTTGCGCAAATGCACCTCAACGCCAGCGCCGCGGCCGACTTCTTGAAGTTGCCCAGCAACTCGGTGGTGGAGCTGGGCAGCAAAATCGAAATTTGAGCGCACTGCGCCCAAACCGCTTTCACTGCTAAGCTTGCCCGCCATGGACATCCTATTTGTTGCCGACCCGCTGGCGTCTTTCAAAATTTATAAAGACAGCACCTTTGTGATGATGCGCGAGGCCCAGCGCCGGGGCCACGCCATCTGGGCCTGTGAAACCCAAGACCTGTCTTGGCGCAGTGGCGGTGAGGTGCAAGCGCCGATGCAGCACATCGTGCTGCAAGAGGGCGCCGACCCGTGGTTTAGGGTGCAAGACAAAGCCGCTCGGCCCCTGCACAGCCTGGGCGCGGTGGTGATGCGCAAAGACCCACCCTTTGACAGCGAATTTTTTTATGCCACCCACTTGCTCGAGCGCGCCGAGGTGGAGGGGGCTCGGGTGTTCAACAAACCGGCGGCATTGCGCGACCACCCAGAAAAACTGGCCCTGATGGAGTTCGCCCAGTACGCCAGCCCCACGTTGGTCACGCGCAGCGCACAAGACGTGCGCGACTTTCATGCCCAGCACCAAGACATCATTTTGAAGCCGCTGGACGGCATGGGCGGCATGGGCATTTTTCGGGTGCGCGCCGATGGTCTGAACCTGGGGGCCATCATCGAAACCCTCAATCGCGATGGGGCCCAAAGCCTGATGGTGCAAAAGTACATCCCCGCCATTGCCCAAGGTGACAAACGGGTGCTGGTGATTGGCGGCAAGGCCGTGCCGTTTGCCCTGGCGCGCATTCCCCAAGGCGGTGAGGTGCGCGGCAATTTGGCCGCCGGTGGCAAGGGCGTGGCCCAAGCCTTGAGCGAACGCGACCAGGCCATTGCTGCTGACCTTGGCCCCCTGCTGGCCCAACGCGGCCTGCTGCTGGTGGGCTTGGATGTGATTGGGGACTGCCTCACCGAGGTCAATGTGACCAGCCCCACTTGCTTTCGCGAAATCATGGACCAAACTGGTTTTGATGTGGCTGCCATGTTCATCGACGCCTTGGAGCAAGCCCTGGCCTGATCGCCCTGGCCTGTGCTTGCGTTGGTTGCCATGCATTAAAGCCGGCGCCAATAAGTCTCTCAACGCAAGCAGGTGCTCACCCCAAGAGAGCGGTGTGGCCTGGTTAGAATCCAACGTCCCCCTTATCCAAGGGATCGCGCGGCCAGTGTGAGCGTGCACAATCTGCTCACTGTTTGCGCCATGCTGATACATCCCGAATTCCCACCTACCCTGGAAGCTGCACATGCCCGCTTGGCGGCCGTGCAAGTGCACGACTATGCGCGCACCCGCCAATCGCTCCATGGTGCTGTGACCCAACTCTCGCCCTACATCACCCACGGTTACCTCAGCGTGCCCGAGGTGGCGCGAACCATGGTGGCGCGGTTTCGCATTGGTGTGCAGCACCGATTGATCCATGAGTTGGGCTGGCGTGAATATGCCCAGCACCTGTACGCCCATTTGGGCGAGGGTTTGGGCCAGCAGGCCTTGCACCCGGGCCCCTTGCTGGAGAGCGACTTCAAACCCGAGTTGCCGCTGGATGTGCGCCATGCCGCCACCGGTATTGCCGCCATCGATTTGGCGGTGAGCATGTTGTACAGCTGCGGGTATGTGCACCACCAAGCGCGCTTATGGTTGTCCAGTTACATCGTGCATGTGCGCAAAGTTGATTGGCGGGTGGGCGCGCAGTGGATGCAAGGCCATTTGCTCGATGGCGATGTGGCCAGCAATTGGCTCAATTGGCAACGCGTGGCCGGTTTGGCCGGTGACCCGCCGTGGGTGTTCAACGCCGAAACCGTGGCCCGCCATGCCCCATCAGACTGGCACAGCCGTGGCTCCATGATCGACAAGCCCATGGAGATGATGGAAATCATGGCGCACAACGCGGCCTCGTTCACCATTTCTGACGAACTCAAACGCATTCCTTGGGCCATGGACGAGCCAGAGCTTTTGCACCGCCCCCCTGCCTTGCTCGACTGGCACAGCCCCGACCCGCAGGCCTGGGCGGGGCGCGATGTGTGGCTGGTTCATCCTTGGTCTTTGGCTGCCCTGCCCAGCGATTTGCCCAGCGGTGTGGTGGCCGTGGGCTTGTGGTGCGAGGAGTGGATGCAAGCCATGCCCTGGAGCTTCAAGCGCTGGATGTTTGTGGCCCAGCGCATGGGCGCATTGGCGCCGGTGTGTGCCTTTGGCTTGGCAGCCGATTGGCAGACCGCCTTGTCCCAAGCCAGCAGCGTGGCTTGCTGGGACCACCCGCGACTGCCCGCATGGACGGGGCTGGCCGTGCAGCGCCGATCAGTGCCGCGTTTGTTCAAAAATTTGGACGAGCCTTGCTTGTCGTTCACCGCTTGGTGGCAGCAGGTGTCACGTGGCGTGCGCCACTTCCGTCATTTGGCGGCTTGATCGGGCTCGCCCGCTGTGGGCGCGGGGCGCACAGCGGTCACAAAATGCTCGGTGTCGCCAAAACAACTGGGCAGGCCTTTGTGCTGCGCGTATTCGAGCACCACCTTTTGGCCAATGTGGGCGTTGATCTGGTCCACCACGGCCGCGTCGCGCACGGTGAAAGCAAATTTTTCTGGCACCGACGGGACAGCGGCCAAGGCGCGCACTTGCTCGCCCTCCCAGGTTTTGCAGACCCAGCCTTTGTGTGAAATTTTTTGCACGTAGCCCACGCTCTCCCCGCGCGAATACGCATAGTGATAGGCGGCGAAAAAATACGCCACCACCAACACCAAGGCCGCCACGCCCACCCACAGCAAGCTGCGCACCAGTCTCAACACCCAGCGGCGCAGGGTTTGGGTGGCGGTGTCCAAGGTTTGATGCATGGGGTCATGGTAGCGCACGGCTGTGACGGATCTGTGCAAGGGTGTGATGAAATCGGGCGTGGGCACATTGCGAGGCAGCGTGCCACCATGACTGAGGCAGGGAATGAAAAAAATTGCGGTGTTTGTGTTGGCGGTGGCTTTGGGTGGGGTGCTGCTCGCGCTGGGTCTGTGGCGCTACAGCTTGCCCCAGCGCGACGGGACCTTGCCCTTGACAGGTTTGAGTGCTGCCGTTCAGGTGCATTACGACGAATTTGGCGTGCCCCATTTGCAGGCGCAAAACGATGCGGATTTGTACCGCGCATTGGGTTTTGTCCATGCGCAAGACCGCTTGTTCCAAATGGAGATGATGCGCCGCTTGGCCAAAGGCGAGTTGGCCGCCGTCTTGGGACCCAAATTGTTGGACACCGATCGGGTCTTTCGCACCCTGGGCCTGCGCCACCATGCCGAGCAAGTCGCTGCGCGCTTTGACACCCAGAGCGAAGCCGGGCAAGCCATGCTGGCTTATTTGGACGGGGTGAACCAGTTTCAAAGCAGCCGGCCGTTGCCACTGGAGTTTCACCTTTTGCGCATCCAACCACAGCCGTTCACCCTGGCCGACACCTTCAGCGTGGCCGCTTACATGGCCTACAGTTTTGCAGCGGGGTTGCGCACCGAACCGGTGTTGACCCACATCCACAACGAACTCGGCGCCACCTACGGCGCCTTGTTTGACCGGCCTTGGCAAGCTGATGGCGTGTGGCGTCAACCCGCCCCGGCCCCGGTGTCGGCGCCACCGGTGGCGCTGGCCCAAACCACAGCGCCGCTGGTGCAGGGTTCGGCGGCAGCGCCCCTGCACCCCAACGCGTTGAGCGATGCCCGCCAATGGATGCGCTGGTCGCATGCGGCCATGGATGTGACGGGCATGCCGGTGCTCGAGGGCAGCAACGCTTGGGCGGTATCGGGCCAGCGCACGGCCAGCGGGCGGCCCTTGTTGGCGGGAGACCCGCACATCGCCTACTCGGTGCCTGCTGTGTGGTACGAGGCCCATCTGAGCAGCCCGGGCTTTGAGTTGTATGGCCACTTTTTGGCGCTCAACCCCATGGCCTTGCTGGGGCACAACCGAGATTTTGGTTGGAACCTGACCATGTTTCAAAACGACGACACCGATTTGGTGGCGCTCACGGTGGACCCCCAAAACCCCGACCGCATCTGGCACCAAGGTGCCTGGGTGGACTTGGTCGTGCGCGAAGAAACCATCGCCGTCAAAGGCGCGGAAAGCGTGGTGATGCAAGTGCGCAGTTCGCCCCACGGGCCGGTCATCAACGATGCCTTGCCTTCGCCATCGGCGGGCCAACCCTTGGCCTTGTGGTGGACGCCCTACCACACTGAAAACCCCATCGTCGAAGCCTTTTACCAACTCAACCGCGCCAACACCTTGGACAAAGCGCGCCAAGCGGCCAGCTTGGTCCACGCGCCAGGTTTGAACGTGGTGTGGGCCAATGCGCAAGGCGACATCGGCTGGTGGGCAGCGGCCCGATTGGTCATTCGCCCCGACGGGGTGGACCCATCGCGCATCTTGGATGACGCCCGAGGCGAAGCGGTCAAACTGGGTTTTTTGCCGTTTGAGCGCAACCCCCAAGAGGAAAACCCGACGCGTGGCTTCATCGTGTCGGCCAACCACCAGCCCGCAGGGGCCACCGTGGTCGCGGGTTATTACAACCCCGGTGACCGGGCGCGACGCTTGTACCAACAACTCGGTCAAGACACGGAGCGCTGGGATACCAGCAACACCCAGGCACTGCAGCTGGATGGCAAGACAGATTACTTTGTGCGCAGTTGGCGACCCATGGCGGACGACTTGCGTGCCGCCGCCGCCAACGATGAGGAGCGCATGTGGGTCGAGTTGCTGCTGGCTTGGGATGGCCAGCACGGGGCCGACAAAATTGCCCCGACCTTGTCCAACCAATTGGCCTTTGATGTGTTGCAACAAGCCATGGCCGATGAGTTGGGGCCAGAGTGGATGGGCTTGTTGTTGCGCACCCGCATGGCCGACCAAGCCTTGCCCCGTTTGGCCGCCCATGCACAGTCACCTTGGTGGGATCGGCGCGACACCCCAGGCGTGGAAACCCGTGCCCAGGTGGTGGCCGATGCCTGGCGCGCCACCGTGACGCATTTGCAAAACACCCTGGGGCCCGTGGTGCAAAACTGGGCATGGGGCCAAGTGCACACCTTGACCCATGTGCATCCCTTGGGCCGGGTCAGCCCCTTGGACCGGGTGTTCAATGTCGGGCCGTTTGGCCTGGCTGGTGGGCGCGAAGTGCCCAACAACCAAAGCCACCCCCTGGGTGCCGCACCGTGGAAGGTCACCTATGGGCCTTCAACCCGGCGTGTGATCGACTTTGCCCAACCGCAGTTGGCACAAGGCGTTTTACCGGTGGGGCAAAGTGGCGTGTGGGGGGATCCGCATTACAGCGACCAAGCGCTGCTGCACGCCCAAGGCCGCAGCCGGGGGCAGTGGTTGGACGCGCCAGATGTGGACGCGCACACCCGCAGTGTGCTGTTTTTGCGCGCCCCTTGAGGGGTGCCCATGGCGGTCTCAATGATGCCGGCGCGCCCGATGTCGCCCGCTGAAGAGAAAGGCGTCAATCTTTGTGAAGACGCTTTTCGCAGACCATCCAGCGGCAAAATTTCCTTACTCCACTTGGATGCCCGCGGCTTTGACCACTGGCCCGTAGCGGGCTAAGTCGCGGCGAATGTCGTCTCGAAACGACTCGGGGCTGCCCGGCGTGGCCTCGATGCCGAGCACCCGCAATTTGTCGCGCACCACTGGGTCATTCAAGGTGGCGTTGAGTTCGGCATTGAGTTTTTGGATGATGGCCGCTGGCGTTTGCGCCGGTGCCAAAAAACCCACCCATGAAGCGGCATTGAAATCGCTCACGCCGCTTTCGGCAAAGGTGGGCACGTCGGGCAATGAACTGGCGCGCTGTGAACTGGACACGGCCATGGGCTTGAGCTTGCCCGACTTCACATGGTTGTATGCCCCGGCCACCGCGGTGTAAACCAGCGGGATGCTGCCGCCCATCACATCGATCATGGCCTGGCCACCGCCCTTGTAAGGCACATGGGTGAGTTGCGCGCCCGAGCGAATTTTGAACAACTCACCCGCGATGTGCGGTGTGCTGCCGGTGCCCGAGGTGCCGTAGGACAAACCACCCGGTGTTTTTTTCGACAAGGCGATCAGCTCTTGCAGGTTTTTGGCCGGCACGTTGGGGTTGGCCACCAAGATCAAAGTGGCGTCGCCAATCTTGCCAATCGGCGCGTAATCGTTGATGGGGTCGAAACCCACTTTGGCAAACACGTGGGGGTTGATGACCATGGTGCCGTCAAAGCCCATCACCCAGGTGTAGCCATCGGGTGCTGCGGCCTTGACCAAGGCCATGCCGATGTTGCCCGAAGCACCGGGTTTGTTGTCGATCACGATTTGTTGGTTCAGTCGCCGCCCCAGGTGCTCGGCCACCAAACGCGCACTGGTGTCGGTCACGCCGCCGGGGGTGAAGGGCACGATGATGCGAATGGGTTTGTTGGGGAAGGCATCGTCGGCGGCAAAGGCGCATGACGCCCACAAGCTGGCCCCCAGGGCCAAAGCCCCTGCCAAGCGACGTCGGTTGAAATGGAAAGTGATGGCCATGGTGTGTCTCCGTTAAAAAGTGATGCGCCTCAGGGCATGTAAGCGCCGCCGTTGACGAACAAAGTTTGGCCCGTCATATAGGCCGAAGCGGTTGAGAGCAAAAACAAAACAGGGCCCACGATGTCTTCGGGGGTGGCCATGCGGCCCATGGGGGCGAGCTTGGCCAATGCTTCGGTGGGCACGGGCGGTGCACCCTGCTCGTCAGAGCGCCCGGTGCCGCCACGCAAAAAAGCCGTGTCCACGGGGCCCGGTGCCACCGCGTTGACGCGCACATGGGGCGCGTTCTCCAAAGCCAGTTGGCGCATCAGCAACAGCAAGCCCGCCTTGGCCGGGCCGTATGCGCCATACATGGGCCTCGCCCATGCACCCAATCCCGACGAAATGTGCACCATGCTGCCGATGGTGCTGGCACGCAAATGGGGCATCACCGCGCGGGAGATGTAAAACGCAGAATCCAAATTGCCGCTCATGACCTCTTGCCACACCTCGGTGGGCGTGTCTGCCAAGGCCATTGGAGCGGACATATAACCCACCAAGTTCACGCAGCCATCGATGCCACCCAGCTTTGCCGCCGCTTGGGCCACAGCCTGGTCCACGCTGGCTGGGTCTTTCGCGTCAATCGGCAACAGGTGCACGCCGCTCAAGGGGTGGCGCTCAATGGAGATGGGCAAATCCAGCACCGCCACCTGGGCGCCGGCTTGTACCGCCGCCTGGGCCACGGCGCGGCCAATGCCGCCGCAGCCGCCGACCAGCAGCAAGCGCTGCGGCTTCATTCCAGGCGAGGCGTGTGGTGTGAAATCTGACATGGTTGTTCTCCAAAGGGTTTGTCAAGCGCTCGGCGCGCACCAGGGCGGACGGCGCATGCACCAAAGACGCACAAATGGTAGGCGGATGTTAAGGGCTTTTCCGAGGCATAAACAACGATTTTTCTGGCATGATCAGATCAGTTCATTTGAATCAAATACCTTGCAACTCCTACAACAAATCATCAATGGCTTGATGCTCGGTGGGGTCTTGGCCTTTGTGGCCGTGGCGTTCACCCTCACCATTGGCATGCTCAACTTTTTGAACTTCACCATTCCCGCGCTGTTCATGTTGGCGGGCATGGTCACTTGGGCGTTGTCCACCGCCGGCCCGCATTGGTTGGGTTGGGGCTGGCACTGGGCCTGGGCGGCGCTGGCTGGGGTGAGCGTGGCGGTGTTGGCTTCATTGTTGATTGAGCGCTTCACTTACCGTTACATGAAGGCGCGCTTTGGAGACGCCACCGAACATGCCTTGCCCTTGGTCAGCTCCTTGGGTTTTTTGATTGTGTTCGAACACCTGGCCATGGCCGTGTGGGGCGGTGACCCCCAGCGCTTTGAGTTGCCGTTCAAAAACACCAATCTTCAATGGGGTGGTTTGATTTTGGGCGTGCCCCACTTGATCAGCCTGTGCCTGGCCATCGCCTTGGTCGCGGTGCTGCACCAGGTGCTGGCGCGCACGCAAATCGGTCGCGCCTTGCGCGCGATCGCCGAAAACCCCGATGCCAGCACCTTGATGGGTGTGGAAGTGCAGCGCATCGTACCCTTGGTGTTTGTGATTGCCGGCATGCTGTCGGCCTTTGCCGGTATTTTGTATGCGGCCAGTTATGGGACGGTCACGCCGTTCATGGGTGACGCCATCGCTACCGATGCCATCGCTGGCATGGTGCTGGGGGGCTTGGGCAATATTTGGGGCGCCATCGCGGGGGGCTTGTTGGTGGGCCTGGTCAAGGTTTTGGCCATCAGCGTCTTTGGTGCCGAGATTGAAAAAATCCCTGTGTGGGGTTTGCTGTTGGCCATTTTGATCGTCCGTCCCTCGGGCTTGTTTGGCCACACCCACATTGGCAAGGGGAAATTTTGATGTCGGGCTACATCAGCGGCTTGTTGGCCATGTTGGCGATCAACACCATCATCGCCTATTCGGTGTTTGTGCCGGCCTCGGCGGGTTTGCTCAATTTGGGCGCGGCCGGTTTTGTGCTGGTGGGTGCCTATAGCGCTGGGGCGCTGACGGCCTTGTGGGATGCGCCTTTGTGGATGGCTGTGCCTTTGGGTGCGGTGATGGCTGGGCTGGTGGCCTTTTTGATTGCTTTTCCGATATTGCGCACCCGCGGTATTTACATGGTGCTGGCCACCTTTGCCTTTGCCGAGGTGGTGGGCGGGGTGTTGATCAACATCCCGGCCTTGGGCGGTGCAGCAGGCCTGTCGGTCATGGCCTATGCAGGCTTGCCCGTGGTGGCCCCGGTGGCGGTGTTGGTGGTGTGCTTTGTGGCTTGGTTGATGGCCACCCGCTTTGGTTTGTCGGTGCGGGCTGTGCACGACGATGAAAACGTGGCCCATTTGTTTGGTGTGCACCTGCGCATGACCCAGGTGGTGGCGCTGACCATTGGCGGCGCCATTGGGGGATTGGGTGGGGGTTTGTTGGTGCACCAGTTCAACTTCATTGATGTGCAGTCCACCGGCGCCATGTTCAGCATTTACGTGCTGCTCTATGTGTTGATGGGCGGCACCCAAACCGTGTGGGGCCCTTTGTTTGGCGCGATCTTTTTCACCCTGGTGCCCGAGGGCTTGCGCAAGATGTCCGAGTTGGATGCATCGCTCAAATTTTTAGAAGGCGGGCGCTACATCTTGTTTGGTTTGGCGGTGGTGTTGATCATGATGTGGCGGCCCCAAGGTGTGGTCACCCGCACCATGCTGGAGAACCTGCGCGCTAGTTGGGGTGGGCGGCGGGCCCGGGCCGAAACATCTGCCGGGGGACGGGCATGAGTAAGGTGCTGGAGCTCTCTGGTGTGAGCAAATCGTTTGGTGGGCTGAAGGTGATTGACGATGTCAGCTTTGCCGTGCCCAAAGGCAGTCGCACCGCATTGATTGGCCCGAATGGGGCGGGCAAGTCCACGGTGTTCAACCTGATCTCGGGTGTGTACCCGATCGACACCGGGCGCATCAGCGCCTTGGGACAAGACATCACCCACATGTCGGTGGCGCACCGGGTGGCGCACGGCTTGGCACGCTCGTTTCAAAACATACGGCTCATGCCCCACCTGTCCACGGTGGAGAACGTGATGCTGGGCGAACACCACTTGAGTTCGCCGTGGTCGCTGGCCCGTGGCGACCGTGCCAGTGAGCGCGCCCGCGCTGCTTTGGCCGACGCGGGCTTGGGCACCTATCCGGGCCAAGTGGTGGCCGATTTGCCCTACGGCATCCAAAAGCGCATCGAGGTGGTGCGCGCCATCATGGCCCAACCGCAAATTTTGTTGCTGGATGAACCCGCCGCAGGCTTGAACCACGTCGAGACCGAAGAGCTGCGCCGTTTGCTTGAGCGCTTGTCCGAGCGCGACATCACCTTGTTGGTGGTCGAGCACGACATGCCGTTTGTGCGCACCCTGTGCAACCATGTGGTGGTGCTTAACTTTGGCAAAAAGATTTTCGAAGGCACACCCGAGGCGGTGCACCGTGACCCTGGTGTGCTCGAAGCCTATTTGGGCACGCCCACACCGGCAGGGGGTGCCCATGCTGCTTGATGCCCAAGGTTTGAATGTGGTCTACGGCCGCACCCATGCGGTCAAAGATGTATCGGTCCAAGTGGCCGAGGGTGAAATCGTCACCGTGCTGGGTGCCAACGGCGCGGGCAAAAGCTCTTTGCTGCGCGCTTTGCAAGGCATGGTCACGCCCCAGCAAGGCAAGTTGCAGTTCAAAGGCCAATCGGTGCTGCGCGAAAGCGCCGCTTGGCGGGTGGGCCAAGGCCTGGTGCTGGTGCCCGAGGGGCGGCAAATTTTTGTCAGCCTCACCGTCAACGACAACTTGCTCATGGGTGCCTACACCCGGCGCGACGACCCGCAGCGCGAAATCGACGCCATTTACGAGCGCTTTCCCAATTTGGCTGCGCGCCGCGACATGCTGGCCTCGGTGCTGTCGGGTGGCGAGCAGCAAATGCTGGCGATTGGCCGCGCCTTGCTCAGCAAGCCCGCGCTGATGATGCTCGATGAGCCCTCCTTGGGCCTGAGCCCGCTGTTGGTGCAGGCCTTGTTTGGCTTGCTCAAAGATTTGAACCGTGACGGTTTGTCAATATTGCTCGTGGAGCAAAACACACACATGGCGCTGGCCACTGCCCACAGGGCCTATGTGTTGGAGCTTGGGCGGCTGGTTTTGCAAGGCAATGCCCAAGACATTGCAGCGGATCCGCGCATGGCTGCGGCATACTTGGGCGCTTGATCACAGGAGAATGATATGAATAAACGTTTGTGGACCTTGGCCTTGGCCGCGGGTTTTGCCCTTCCGGTGTTGAGCCAAGACTTGGTACTGGGTTTGACACATGCCAAAACCGGCCGCTTTGCCGGCGTGGGCGTGGGCACCGAGATTGCCGTGGACCTTGCTGTGGCCGAGATCAATGCCGCTGGTGGTGTGAACGGCAAGAAAATTCGCATTGAAAAATTTGACACCGGCAGTGACGCCAAAAACGCGCAAGTAGCGACCCAAAAATTTGCCGAAGATGCCAAAGCACTGGGCATCATTGGCCCCTTTTCCAGCCAAGAGGCCCAAGTGGCGTTCGCTGCTGGTGAACGTTTAGAGATAGTGCAAATTCCCAATGCCGCTTCGGCCCCTGGCTTGACCAAAGACCGCAAATGGGCTTTCCGCGTCACCGAGGACGAAGGCAAGCAGTTTGGTCGTTTGCTCAAAACCATGTCGGCCAAAGGTGGGGTGTCCAACAAAACCGCAGCGGTGATGTTCCCCAGCGACGAATTTGTCGGCAAGTCCTTGGCCACATGGATGCCCAACTTGCTGGAGGCCAGCGGCTGGAAAATGGTGATCCCCGCTGAGGGCTTCCCCACCAATGCCACCGATTTGTCGCCCCACATCACCAAGCTGCAAGGCAACTCGCCGGGTGTGTTTGCCTTCGCCGGTTTGCCAGAAGGCACAGCCAAAGTGATGAAAGAGTTGCGCCGCCAAGGCCACAACAGCATGTTGATTGGTGGTCAAATTTTTGCCGATCCTGACATTGCCAAAGTGTTGGGCAGTGACGGTGAAAACGCCACCTTTGTGTCTTGGTACTGGTGGGACCTCAATGACCGCACGCGCCAGTTTGAAAAGAAATTTTTGGACGAGGCCAAAAAACGTGGTGTCAACAAATCTGGTGCCCACCACGTCGATGCATCTGCTTATGACATCGTGTACGTCTTCGCCGATGTCATGCGCCGCGCTGGCATCACCGGCGACGCAGCCAAACTCAAGGCCGAACGGGTGGCCATTCGCGATAGCTTGATGGCCACCAACATCGACGGTGTGGTGGGCAAGGTTTGCTTCAGCAAAGAGCGCGATTCGGAGTTGGCCGCTTACATCATCCGCATCAAAAACGGCCAGCGTATTTTGCTCGACTCGCACGCGCCGGATCGCTGCATGTGATTCCCGTCTGGGTGCGCTGGCGCACCTAAAGCGATGGACGCGCGCTGTCAGCGCGCATGCCTGAGACGACAAACGGGGCCCATGGGGCCCCGTTTTCATCGCGCGTGGTGTTGACCACGCCCAACCCGCCCGGCCACTCAGCCGATGTGGTCTTGGTGGTTTTGCAGGTACCAGCTGGATATCTCTTCGCGGGTGGTCCACCACACATCGGGGTGGCTTTGGGCGTGGGCCAAGAACTCGCGAAAACACGGCATGCGGTGCGGATGCCCCGACACGTGGGGGTGCAGGCCAATGCTCATGATGCGGCTGGACTCGGCACTTTCGCGGTACAGCTCGTCAAACTGGTCTTTGAGCATGCGCGCCGCGTCCCAGGTGGACATCGCGCGGCGGTGGAAGAAGGTGAAGTCGTTCAACTCGATGGTGTAGGGCACGTTGACGATGGGGCCTGAGGGCGTGCTGATCAGGTAGGGCTGCTCGTCGTTCATGTAGTCACAGAAAAACTGCAAGCCTTGCTCGGCCAGCAAGTCGGGCGTGTTGGGCGTGCTGCGCAGCGATGACGACAACCAGCCCTTGGCCTTGCGCCCCACCGTCTTTTCGTACACGGCCAAGGTGGCGGCAATGAGTTGGCGCTCTTTGTCGATGTCAAAGGTGTACTTGGTGAGCAACTCGCCTTGCTCGTAGTTGTGCGCCACGATTTCCCAGTTGCGGGCATTGGCGTAGGCCACGATCTCGGGCCGCTCCAAGGCGGTCTTGGCGTTGATGGTGATGCCAAAGCGTGCGCCCATCTCATCAAACAGCTTGAACATGCGCCACACGCCCACGCGTTGGCCGTATTCGCGCCAGGTGAAGTTGGGGAAGTCGGCCACATTGCCGGGCAAAGAATCGGGCAGCATGGG
>Ga0209550_10003633_pt1 | contig 14691 bp, 23 predicted proteins | sample LauGreSuBDMM15SN_2_FD_187567 | JGI IMG/M metagenome (GOLD analysis project Ga0209550, IMG submission 187567) | Freshwater lake microbial communities from Lake Michigan, USA - Su13.BD.MM15.SN (SPAdes) (version 5) | ecosystem: Environmental > Aquatic > Freshwater > Lake | place: Lake Michigan...
CTTTATCAAAAGATAATTTATGTTTTTCCATTAAGTCAAAAAAAGTTACATTTGGTTCTTGCATACATTATCCTCATTAGGGTGATGCAATTTAATTTGCCATTAACATTACAGTCAAAACAAAAAGAAGAAACATAACGTAAACCCGTTTAATCCAATACTCTCTGTTCAGTATGCGTGGGTCGTGGATAAGATAGCTTTGTAACTCCAACATATCTTCATCATATTCAATGTATGGTGGGTTTACTAACTTGTTAAGATACACTTCACTACCTATCTTAATTTTGCCGTTGTTGTATGGGGTATCTTTCATTCGTTACTCCCTGAAAATTGTTCGCTTTTAACTTCCATCAAACGTTTATTAAGACCATCTACCTTTTCATACTTTTTTAAAATTAATTGATCAGATGACATACACTTCTTATCTTTTTGTCGATATAAAGTTCCTGTTATGGCATCCATCAGGTATGTGATTCTATGTTCATCGGTAGCTATGTAGACTGGTGTTAATACTCTTTCTATCCCACTAATGTCGCCAAGATAAAGTTCCTTGTCAGCAATCCACGTTTTTTTAGAAGAGCTTTTCGGTCCGACTGGGAAACAACTGTTAGTCATAGCTGTCATCCCATTTATAGACTTACGAATTGATGTTGTTTTTAGCATTGTTTTTTGCCTTTCTTACAGTTTTAATTCCAATTTCAGGTTCTGCATTACGTGCTTTGAGCATTACATCTGCGTAGGTATATGCCACTTTTGCTACATCGTTAATGAGAAGTTCGTTTTGTTGAATCAAACCCATTAATGCAAACATGGCAAAGCAATCTCTTATGGTTGGAACTTCCTCGTTCATTTAGATTCACCCTTAAATAGTTTTGACTCTATATAACGAATGATCGCTGCTTGATCTGCAACAAGATTGCGTAAGCTATTTGTTTTTTCTTCAAGAGCATCGCACTTAGATCGCCACTCTAAGCAGAACTTGTACAAGTCGTCGTTCTCTTGCTTAAGTTTGCTCATGCTTAGGGTCTTGTCAAACTTGGGGGTAGTTGACTTGGTTGTAGACGTTTGTGTCTGCGAGATATACACACCATCATCGTCAAGTCCAATTCTTTTGGTTTTACGCAAATAAGCTAAACCTGTATACACCCTTGACGAGTGTCCACCTATTAAACTAATAAGTTCTTTTGGGCTTTTGCCACCTTGAGTATTTAATACGTCAAGGATCTGTTTTGTTGTTGATTTCTTTTTCATTACTTTCTCCTGTTGATAACAAACTAGGAAGATATTTAACGTCCTCTTCCCTTACGACGAGAGATACACCACCTGCCTCGATGATCTTTTTAAGATTCATTTCTTGTAAGGCTGTTAGTCTACCTTTTCCCGCTTTGGTTTCAATGCCTATGAACTGCCCTTTTAGACAAACCAAAAAATCAGGTGCGCCCTGCCTACCATAACCTCCGGTGACTGGCATCACGTAGTAAGCGCCAAGCGCATCAAGCACTTGGCGTACGGATTTTTTTACTTTACCTTCAGGTGTTGTCGCCACCCGATTCTCCTATGAAGACCCAAAATATATTTTCTGATATACGTCTACCAACGGTCTCGACTTCTTGGTCATGCTGATTGTGGTCAAGTAACATTAGTACCGCAAGCTTATCTTGCACCCATTTTGGTAATTCGTCAACCCCTGCGTAACATTTTTCTAACTCAGGTTGAAAATTATCTAACATTTCATAACAGTCAGTTAGAACACTCCCGTCTTCATTAATCTTTATTCTATAAATAGGATATTTCTTTGCATGTTCTATGTAAGCTAACAGCAAATCTTCAGGTGCAGTAAGCATTTTCTTGCCCTGTGCATCTTTCCAGTCTGCATGAAAGCCTAAATCATAGAATAAACTTATGTATAGATCTTTTTCTTTACTATATGAAATGTTGCGTAGCATTATTCAGACCTTTCTATCCAGTAATGTTTTTCATCTATTTTCATACCAACATTAGTTACATATTGTTTAGGTTCTAGAATTGCAAGCGTAGCAACACCGCCCAATATGTCTTGTGGTGCGGATGACATAGGGAATGTTTGCATATCTGAACCAAAGGTCGCTGACGATGCATGTCTTAAGTTGTTAGCCCGTTGCACATCTATGTAGGTATCTCCACCTACGTTATATAACCGCACAAATAAGGCATAGACTTTTTTGTCTTTCTCTTCGTCGTAGATCTCAACTCGTTCAGGTAAGACTTTCATAATGTCTTGAAATTGTTGACTAACAAACGTAACCCCTTGATTCTTAAGGTTTAATAGTTCTTTAATCCACAAGTCTTTAGCGTAACTAATGGGGTCAAGCGTACTAGTCATTTGATTTCGTGCATGCGTAAGTGCTGTTTGCGAATTTGAAGCAATACTGTCATACGAATACGTAGCAAGTTCTTTAGTAGAAAATGGGGTTAAGTATTTCTTTGCATTGATTATGGCTTTCTTAATATCTAAAGTCATTACCATATGGAATTGATCTCTACCCTCTCTAAATTTTGGGTTACGTATTTTACGGCTATGCACAACGTATGTAGGCTTACCGCTTTTGGTTGCACTGAAATCACCAAAACCTATGTGACCAATTTGATAAGGGCAGTCATCCATAGTTACAAGAAAATAACTCATAACGTGGCAACGATTACCTGTTTGTGTATCTGTTTCTAATACGTCATTACATGCAATAAACTTAACGTGTGGCATGATTTTTTGTACTTCTGACAAAAATTCTTTCATTTCTTTTGATACAGCCATACCATCATAGATATGTTTCCACCCTTGTTCATCTACTGATTTTTTTGTTCGTTCAACTCTTGATTTAAACACGCTACTTGTTAGCCATTCATTTATATGAGTAATCATAACCATTCTCCTGTTAAGTTATTTATTTTAATTCCACCGCTTGCACACCTGCTACTTTTCTTAATACTTTCTTAAATTCACTGAAAGCTTTTTTACGTGTTGGATTGAACCTACCATCAGTATTATCATCACCACTAAACACCCCTGCGTTATAACAAGCCAAAGCACACAAAGCCATACGATTATCATGCTCAGGGTTTTCTAGTATCTCTCTGACAAGATCAGGACTTATTTGTCTGTCCCAATACCAAGATGAACCTTCAAAAACTTCGGCATAGCCCTGTCTTGTACTACGATCTTTCATAGTGTCACCTAGAATCGGCATAACAATATGCGCCCAATCCCACATCTCTTTGATCAAAGGATCATACTTATTGACAAGATCTTTATCCAAACGACGTAACTTCATGGGTAATAGCTCAGTTGTGCGTGTAAACTTACCGCCAACATGTTTGAACTGTATGTAATAATCTTTGTCCATTACCCAGTTGCCGTTGACGTTTTTAAGCACAAACTTAGGTAAATAGTGTTCAGATACTTTCTCAGTACCCCACCCTCTACCACCTTCAACAACATAGTGTTTGCCATTCTCTATCCTGAACCACAACGGATCAGGTAAGTACGCACTTAAGAATGAGTAACGACTTAGACTGTATGACCCACTTGAACACAAACGAACAGTCAAGTAATCTCCATCTTCTTTGCGTTCCCAAATGATTGGTGCGTACTCTGTTACATCAGAAGATGTTAAATACATATAAGAACTATCATGCAATACGTATTTTGTATCACTTACTTTAATAACTCTGCTAAACCAATTACGGCGAGATCCTAACGGGCGAATATCCAAACTTTTACGTGCGCCACGTATTGGTTTAACGTTGTTGTATTTTGCTACTACTTCGTCAAAGCTATTCATTTCATTCTCCTTAACAATCTACGATTTGAACACTATCGCCATCGTCTACGACTTTGGCTCTTCCCTTTGCTACTTGTCTTAACTTAGAAACAGTAAACTGTTTAAAGTCTTTGGCATCACTTTTAGTTATGAAATACAAAAGTGTCATTGCTGATGCCCACAGTATTAAGAACATCTCTGCATAAGATAATGTCATACCCTTCTCCCCATATTTTGATACCAGTTTTGCCTGTAAACTTACAGACACATTTAGATATGTACTGTCTTGCCAACATTGGCGGTTGCACCTTTGTTGTTCAAGATGCACCATAAGACAGGTACAGACCAAGTACCCCACCCACCTACATAGCCATCGGTTAGCATAACTACGCATTCAGGTTTGATACCATGCTCATTAAGATATTGAGATACACAGGTTGCGTCAGTACCCCCACCCCCTGCAGGTTTAGTTGCATGTACCAATCCGTCCAGTTCATCTTGTAGATAAACTTCTTGCTTACGCACTTCAGTATCCCAATAAAGTAACCTCACCTTGCTAGGTTTAACTGTGTCACAGATACCCTTGATCTCGGATAGGAAAGCATTTAGATCTTCCTGTCCAATAGAACCTGACGTATCTATACCAATAACAATCTCCCCCAGTGATTCACTGATAGCTGACGGCATGAGTATGTCCATACCAATGTAACGACGATTAGGTCTGCGCCATGTTGAATAGTCTTTACCTGCACAAGTTGTTGTTACGAAATCACGTAGTAACTCCCGCCAATCTTGCTTTGGATCAAGTAACTCACCAATATCACGATTAGCACCTGTGCCTACCTTGCCTGCTAAGATCGCACCCTGACGTAATGCACTGTCAATTTCTTTGGCTAGATCTCTCTGCTCTTGCTCAGACATTTCCTGTGCTTCATCCCACTTGTGTTCATCAAAGGGGTTGTACTCATCACCATCACCCCCTTTTGGTCTTGACTGTAATAGCTTGAACACTTTAGCTGAGTCCATATCTGCAAACGAATTGTCTATCAATGCACCATCAGGTATCTTGATCCACCCTACTTTGCATGCATCTGTATTAGCAAGCTTGAGGTTGATAACATAATCACAGGCACGATTGGCTTTGTCATGATCCACATCATGTAGATGTTTCCATGTAGTCAGGTGCTTGTACATTTTGTGATAACACTCATGCAGTACAACGAATCTGAATTCGGCATCAGATAGTTCATCTACAAACTTCCTACCATATGCCTCGTCACGACCATTAGTACATGCAGTCTTTACCTTGTCATCCACAATCTTTGTGCCGATCATGAGTACCCCTGTCAAGGCAATAAACTCGTCACGACCAATAATGTCAATGACCGCCTTGCGTAATCTTTGTTCTGCCACGAGTGGCTTACCTATTGATAACATATTATTCTCCTGTAAGGTTACGGATTACTTCTTGTCCGCAGTGAACATGTAATTGTTAGCCATGCACCAATCGGTAAACTTCTTATTGGTCATGACCAAACCTTGCTTCTTGTACTTCGGGCTACGAACCTGCATAGCAAAGAACCCCTGTGATTCGGAATCCAAACGATTAAGGTAAGTCATCCACGGATCTACAAATTCTTTAGACATAGTAGACAATGCTCGGTGTACCACCATCATGATTGCTGATGATGTTTCGGGTAGCTTGGCAGTTTCAGGACTTGTCCTAATTTCTTCCTGCTTGGGTAACTGATCGACCAGTTCAATAAAGCTACGCAAGTCCGCACCTGCCTTCGCACCAATTGTCCCCATAAGGTTACTCTGAAGTGCGTTAGATGTGATCTCATCTTTAGCCCATAACCAATTACTTGCCAATGCCAATGATCGTGGTGTAACAAACGAGGGTCGTTGTGCCTTAGGATGAAAGATGTATGGGTTATCGTCAGGATTCTGAACATCCTCGAAAGACTGGAACAACTTATCCCCTTCTTCTGCCACCCACATGATCAATGCAGGATGTATCCCATTGTTATAGGCAAAGTTCTCGATCCACAATTGTGGTGTAGGTTTAGCCATACGAACCACAGTAATACGATTGCGATGATGTGGCATTAGTAAGTCACCCACCCCCTCTCCACCTAGGTTAGTAGTAGCAAACACGATAGACCCTTCGGGTAACTTCTTACCACCTACCTTATGACTGAGCATAGTTTCCATACAGGCATTCTTGACATTCGGATTCATCTTGCCGTACTCGTCGAACATGAGAATGACAGGCTTGCCATGATGTAGACCAAACTCTTCATTCGGCACGAATCGTACGAACTGAGCATCGTCATCCATGCCCAAGATTTTGGGTATATATAGATCACCCAAGTCCTTTGTTGTGCCATCGAATAGACAAGGCACATGAGTAGGCAGTTTCTCTGCCAATATCTTAAGGATTGAGGATTTACCTGTACCCATGTGACCCATGACTAGGGTCGTACCATTGCGGTTTGCCAAGAGGGACTGAACAATCTCGTCGATTGATTGCTCGTACAAACGTTCGGCGGTGATTACTGATTTAGACATAATAATTCTCCTGTTATTAAGTTAGGGTGTAATACATTGAAGTGAAGTCGGCAGTAAGTACGATCAATTACCAAGACATTTCTTTGAGCAAAGCATCTACCTTGCTCTTAGTATCTAGTCGTAGATCGTCATCTTCCCGTAGTGCATCGGGTGTTATCCCAAGTAAAGCATTCTCAATCTTGACCTTGGCTTGTTTCATCTTCGGGTCGTCAGTTACATTGAACTTGTCAAGCAAGGCAACCATCTCTGTAACATTACTGACAAGTGTGTCCCTGAAAATCTGCTTCTTCTCACCATCTAGCTTAGAACTCATGCTCTTTAGTGCCTCATGGGTACGAGTCCACACATCCTTGTAAGCTAGTTCAAGGTTATCGCTGTAAGCTTTGGCATAGGATTCCTTAAGAACCTGCTGTGCATCATTGCCAATCTGAACCCTAAAGTCCCCCACCTCAGGCACAGGGGAATAGCGGATTGAGAATCGGTACTTGTCCTTAATATCTTCCTTGCTAGGGTAGTCTGTCGGATCGAACAATGTGCCAAGCTTGACCTTAGACCTTACGATCATGTTGTCCCAATCGGCAAGTGCTAAGTCCACTAGGCGGTAAAACTCATGTTGGTAGCCGGTCATCTCCTTCTCATAGTCAAAGAATAAAGATGTTGTCAGTAACCTTACCCCACTATCTGACCAAGGCATAGTTATAAAGTAATGCCTAGTCCGTGCGTTACCTGCGTACTTACCAATTGCATCGAATGTTGGTTCGTCGGCAAATAACTTCTTGTGGTAATTACCCGCCCTTGTGGTGGTATGTTTCTGTACGTCAATTTCGGCTGACACACTCTTGTCAAACTTGCGACCTGTCCACACACTAATGTTTAACTCCACTAGCATGGCACTACTGCTGATACTCGGTGCTGATACAACGGGTTCTGTAAAGTTACAGACAACTTCGTTTACTGTTTGATTCATGTTATTCTCCTGTTTAATTTAAGTAACATCTACTACTCTCTACAACGATTTACCACCATATAATATATTATACCAAAGTCTACTACCTGTGTCAAGTTTTTACGACCCATTACGCAACCCACCCATATGGGTACGAGGTATAACTAGGATGATCCTTTCCTCATCCATTGATTGCAGGGTTACATCGTGGTCTGTCCAACACACTATGCAATAGGTTCTTTTGCCTATGCGTTTGATCTGTCCTGTTCTCATGGCAACACCACCGACCAAGCTATATAGATACCAAGAGCAACGAGGGGCACAACCCATATGCAGTCAATGCACCACCTCTTAAGATCTTCCCATTCATTCTTGTTCATACACAATCTCCTTTAGTTTGGTTAGTTCCTTCTCTACTTCTTCTTTGCCGTACTGCTCACGAATGGCAACGATTCTGTCTGCCTTGTCCTTATTTAATAAGAACTGTGCCCGTGTTTCGTTTGAATAGGCAACCGCCAAGATCGCCTCAAGTAAAAACAATTTATCTTCTGCTTTCATATTCTTAAGTCCTCAATAAATGTGATTCGCCCCGTTTCAGGGTCAAAGTTATACGCAAGTCCTTGCTGATGTTTAGGGTATCCCCACATGCCTTGTAATTGCCACCAAACACTTGAATACTTCTTACTGTGCCAATACTTGACTGCCTCGTCAAAGTTGTAATACCTATGGAGACTGTGTGTTTTGTCAGAGTTTGCATGTGTAAAGTCCATCATCAGCTTGATCAAAGCCACCCTTTTTTTGGCTGTAAGCTTACGGGGATAACCTGCACTCAGTAACCGTACAATATCTTTCTCGGTCATATTGTCCTCTTTGGGTTAAGTTGCTTGAGCATCGCCATATCGGTGATACAGATATAGTTAGACTTGTTTAGTGGTGCTATGGTGAACTTACGATCCTTAGCTATCTCGTCACCACAATCAAGGCAAACGGCATAGCCAATGTCAAGACGAGCTAAGTCGTACTGATCACCACACAATTTACATGTTGGTATGTGTTTCATGCTTTGAACTCCTTGTAAGATTTAACGATCTCGCCTGATGATTCAAACTCTTTCCATGCTTGGCAATTCGGGCAGAGGCGGTCATAGTCAGGGCATTTCTCGCCCCAGTACTGAATCATTGCTTCCTCTGCATCGTCTGCTTCACAGGCTTTTGCCCATTCGTGGTCTAGGTATTTATCTAAGTTCATGATGTTATCTCCTTATCTTTACCCAAAAGAACGAAAGGCTTGGGTGTTTGTTTTGCAGGCGTTCAATGCGTTCTTCTGCTTGCTTTGCTGTGGCATACAACCCGAAAGCGTATATGCTTCCGTAATCACCAACCCCTATTACTGTTATCTGCATCTTGATTCTCCCGTTAGATGATAGAAAAGGCGGATTCGTCGCCGTCGTAGAACCAATGGGTATACGAATAGATACCATTGGCATTGTGGCAATTGCCACCAAATAGAGGCATAGATACGGATTCTTCTAGCCCTGCGGATTCCAACGAAACGAACAAACCGAGTTCATCGGCAACTTCTTCCCATTGCATTTCGTCAACGAGATCAAACTGCGGTACTTGATTCATGTGATTCTCCTGTAAGGTTACTGCTAAGTTTTAGGGTTTACTGCGTATAGTCTGTAAATCTTTTTTGACTATACTTATATTGTAACATATTAGGGTGTGAAAGTCAAGTAAACTGTATCAAAGTCTATCAAAGAATATAATGTACCGATTGAACCTATTTGTTCTTATTATGTAGTTATGTAAGTTATTGATTTTCTAGTATTGTTCTTAATGAGGGGTCTCAAAACATATACACAAGGACTTTTTTTTAGTTCTCCTTCAGTCCCTTGCAGAAAAGAATTTAAGAACAAATTTAAGCAAAAGTGCTTGAGTATCCAAAATGGACAGAACAAAGCGAACAATATAACTTTATCCTTATAAATCAACGGGTTCAGACAGAACAATATGACCGAACAAATGGGTTCAATACAGAACAATATGCTAGGGTAAACACCTATGGTTTTGCTATTGACAAACGCCAAAAATACTTTTAACCTGTACACAGGTTAAAACAAAGTTCTCTGTAAGCTTACAGGCAACTTTGGTCACTGGTATATACTGGTAAGATGTTTTTCCGTAAGCTTACAGGCAACTCCGGTCACTGGTATATCTTGGTGTAACCTTACAGGTAAAGTTGTCGTGTGATGTTAAGCCGAATCTAATTGTCCCTATGCTGCTTGCTACTTAAGTCACTGGTCTCTTTTGCAAAATGTTGCGTTGCAATATTTATCAAGTAAAAAAAGAGAGCGAAAAAAAACCCGCCTAAGCGGGTTAAAATGTTACCTGTAAGCTTACTGTTATTTCGTATCCTTAACATACTTATGAATATTTAAAGCTTTTAATACTTTGAGATCATCAACAATACCCGCATATGGGTTAGTTTTCTCTTCACTTAAACGATCCATTGCACTAAGTACTTCACGAAGAGCCATTACCATCTGACTGGCGGGTTTTTTCTTACCGCCAGTATTACCACTCGCTTTTGCCTCTTCAAGAGATTGCATTGCTTTTTTGATATTGCTATAGGTATTATCTACCGCTGTTTCGATTAATACTTGTCTTACAGCAATTGTGGTTTTATTTAAACTATCAGTATTAGAGCGGATAAGCTTTTTACTATCATCATCCAAACCTTCAATAATAAACCCGCATACAGTATCCCGAAAAGCTAATAGGGATTTATCCTTTTCAAGCTTACCTACGAAATGATGAGAGCGCTTACCATTACTCCAGAGCATTTCGCATAATTCCTGATTTTTATTGGCGCTCTGTTGCTTGAGACCCGCTAGAGCGCTGATTAAAATACCCTCATCCTTTGATACTACTAATACAGGATTAGCGGGTATTGGCTCGCCTATCATTGCCTTAACCTGTTGCCCTAATGCTGATATTACTGGCTCACCACTTGATGTTAATGGTGTTAATGCTTTTTTACTTGCTTTCATTTTTAATACTCCTGTTAGTGATTAAGAAATAATCTGAATCAATTTCGATTCATTAATAACAGTATACCATAGGATGTTATAGAATGTCAAGATTTAATAGATTCCCGTAAGCTTACAGGCAACTGTGTACGCTAAGGGTTTACCCTGACCCCACCCCCCAAATTCTAGTTTAGTTACATACGCTAGGTTTGGTTTGCTATTAAGCACGAGCATTGTCCAATTTTTAAGAATCGACATAGGAAACACCCCCCGTCATGTTTTTTAAGTACCTAGCTAAAAAATTTTTTATATTGACTTTTTTCGTTTTCCTATATACTTCGCTAGTCATCCCTCATCTAGCATTGGACATAAATGCAACAACTACAAGTTGAGCCTGATTTATTCATACCATTTCCAGAAGACAATCCGACCCTAGCTAACTTTAGAGAACGGGCAGAAGCAGCCTGCAAAACAGCAGATTTGCTAGAGCTTGACGTTAATCCTACAGAAGAAGACCTGCTAGTTGCAGAGACTGTTGCCTATTCTGTGGCACAAGACGAAGACCAAGTAAATAAGAAGCTAACCTCTAAAAAGGCATCCCAGCTAAAGCCTGCTACGTATTACCAAGTAAATGGCATCCTTAAAGAGTTTTCGACAAAGGTTGTTGAAAATGCCACCCAAATCCGCCTGTTAGTAACAAATAAGCTACTACTTGAGTCAGAGAACGAGGACCCAAAGATACGTATCCGTGCCTTGGAGTTACTAGGAAAAATTACCGATGTGGGCTTGTTTACTGAGAAGTCTGAGGTTACTATTAACCATAGGTCAAACCAAGAACTGATGGACAGTTTGCGGGCTAAAATCCATAAATTGATGGCGCCCACTGAGGTAGAAGACGTAAAAACCATCAAAGTAAACGGGGAAACGATTAATTTAGATGCAGAATTAGGCGTTGTAGACGAGGGAAAAACCGAGGAAGTTAAAGATGACGGCGACAGCAAACCAGCTTGAGAGCCTCACCGATGAAGAACTTCAGTTCTTATTGGACAATTTGGATAAATTTGATGAAGTAGATGCCGAAGAAACAGAATTTGTTCTTGATGAGATAGATCGTCGCAAAGAAGCCAAGGCTGCTAGGCTTGATCTAATAGAGTTTTGCAAGAAAATGCAGTCCGATTACAAGGTTGGTAAGCACCACCGCAGGTTGGGTAACCTCCTCATGGAGATTGCTGAAGGTAAAAAGAACCGGATTGTAGTCAATATACCCCCACGGCATGGTAAATCCCAGCTTGTTTCTATCTACTTCCCTGCATGGTTTCTTGGCAAATACCCCGATAAGAAGGTTTTAATGGTCTCCCACACGACTGATCTTGCTGTGGACTTTGGTAGGAAAGTGAGGAACTTAATTGATAGCCCCGCATATAAAGAGATTTTTCCAACCGTTACTTTGGCGCAAGATAATAAATCTGCTGGGCGCTGGAATACTAATGCTGGTGGTGAGTATTTTGCTTGTGGTGTGGGTTCTGCCCTTGCTGGTCGTGGAGCTGATCTATTACTGGTGGACGACCCCCATAACGAGCAGGACATCATCAATGGGAACTTCGATGTATTCGAGAAAGCGTATGAATGGTTCACCTACGGAGCAAGAACACGCTTGATGCCGGGTGGTAGAGTCGCTATAGTACAAACTAGGTGGCATCAGGATGACCTGACAGGTAAGGTTGTTCGGGATATGACCCAGAATGATGAAGCGGATCAGTATGAACTCGTTGAATTTCCAGCGATCTTTAATGAAGGAACAGATAAAGAAACAGCTTTGTGGCCAGAATGGCTGTCATTGGCCTCTCTGCGTCAAACTAAGGCTTCTATGCCTGTGTTCCAGTGGAACGCTCAGTATCAACAAAACCCAACCGCTGAAGAAGCCTCTGTTGTAAAGCGTGAATGGTGGAATTGGTGGAAAAAAGAAGACCCACCTACCTGTGAATACGTAATTATGAGCCTAGACGCTGCCGCAGAAACACATAATCGAGCAGACTTTACTGCAATAACAGTTTGGGGCGTATTTTTTAATGAAGAAAACGACTGTCACAACATTATTTTGCTCAATAGCATTAAAAAACGATTAGAATTTCCAGAATTAAAAGATTTAGCGTGGCAAGAATGGCAAGAATGGCAACCCGATGCGTTCATTGTGGAGAAAAAATCGGCAGGAACAGCGTTATATCAAGAATTAAGGCGTACAGGCATGCCTGTTACGGAATACACACCCCATAGGGGTAGTGGTGACAAATTAGCTCGGTTAAATAGCGTAGCGGACATTGTAAAAAGTGGTTTAGTGTGGGTTCCTGAGACACGTTGGGCTGAAGAAGTGGTAGAAGAGATTGCAGGATTCCCGTTTATGAGTCATGATGACTTGGTAGACTCAACGGTAATGGCGCTAATGCGCTTTAGGCAGGGTGGATTTATAAAATTACCAAATGATGAACCAGATGAAATAAAACTTTTCAAAAGTAGACGGTTCAAAGGATACTATTAAGGATAGATTATGTCGATTGAAAAAAGCCTATACCAAGCCCCTGTTGGACTTGATTCTATTATGGAAGAAGACCCAATTGAAATTGAGATTGTAGATCCGGAATCCGTAACAATTGGTATAGATGGTATGGAGATTGAAATAGAACCTGCCAAACCCTCAGACGAAGATTTTGATGCCAACCTAGCTGAGTACATCAGTGAAAAAGAACTAACCGAAATAGCAGGCGACTTACTGGGTGACTTTGAAGATGATGTATCTGCCCGTAAGGACTGGATACAGACTTATGTAGATGGTCTTGAGCTTCTTGGTATGAAAATTGAAGAACGGACAGAACCGTGGGAAGGAGCCTGTGGCGTTTATCACCCCCTCCTTTCCGAAGCCTTAGTTAAGTTCCAAGCTGAAACTATTATGGAGACGTTTCCAGCTGCAGGTCCTGTAAAAACTTTAATTGTTGGTAAAGAAACGCCTGAAAAGAAAGATGCAGCACAACGAGTTCAAGATGACATGAACTATCAGTTGACTGATGTTATGACCGAGTATCGCCCTGAGCATGAAAGAATGATTTGGGGATTAGGGCTATCAGGTAATGCGTTTAAGAAAGTCTACTTTGATCCTGCACTTGATCGCCAAGTGTCTATGTTTATTCCCGCTGAAGACATCGTTGTTCCTTACGGAGCCTCAAGCTTAGAGCAGTCCCCTCGTGTAACGCACGTGATGCGAAAGACTGAAAACGAGATAAAACGGCTACAGTTTGCAGGTTTTTATAAAGATATTGATTTAGAAACTCCAAGCGGATCTTTAGACGAAGTTGAGAAGAAGATTGCCGAAAAGATGGGCTTTAAAGCTACTTCAGACGATCGTTATAAGCTTTTGGAGATGCACGTAGACCTTGATTTGCCTGGTTATGAAGACAAAGATAAAGATGGAGAGTTAACAGGCATCGCCTTACCGTATGTTATAACGATTGAAAAAGGGACTCAAGAAGTCTTATCAATCCGTAGAAACTGGAGACCTGAAGATGACACTCATCAAAAAAGGAATCATTTTGTCCATTATGGATATGTGCCGGGCTTTGGCTTTTATTGTTTTGGGCTTATCCATCTTGTCGGTGCTTTTGCTAAGTCTGGTACTTCTCTTATCCGACAGCTTGTGGACGCAGGCACATTGGCGAATTTGCCAGGTGGCTTTAAAACAAGAGGTTTGCGAGTTAAGGGAGACGATACCCCGATTGCCCCAGGTGAGTTTAGAGATGTAGACGTGCCGTCAGGAGCCATTAAGGACAACTTAATGACGCTTCCTTATAAAGAACCTAGCCAAGTTTTATATCAACTGCTTGGGACTATTGTTGAAGAAGGTAGACGTTTTGCATCGGCAGGAGATATGAAAATATCTGACATGAGCGCTCAAGCTCCTGTAGGTACAACTCTAGCAATTTTGGAAAGAACTTTAAAAGTTATGAGTGCGGTGCAGTCCCGTATTCATTACTCAATGAAACAAGAGTTAAAACTCCTCAAAGAGATTATTCGTGATTACACACCCGAAGAGTACAACTATGAGCCTGAAGAGGGCAGTCGCAAGGCAAAGAAAACGGACTATGACATGGTTTCGGTCATTCCAGTCTCAGATCCAAATGCGGCAACGATGGCGCAAAAGATCGTACAGTACCAAGCAGTACTCCAACTGGCACAAAATGCTCCTCAAATCTACAATCTCCCGCAATTACACCGACAAATGCTAGATGTGTTGGGAATTCGCAACGCTCAGAAGTTAATTCCACTACAAGATGACCAAAAACCGAAGGATCCAGTCA
>Ga0209550_10003635_pt1 | contig 14689 bp, 11 predicted proteins | sample LauGreSuBDMM15SN_2_FD_187567 | JGI IMG/M metagenome (GOLD analysis project Ga0209550, IMG submission 187567) | Freshwater lake microbial communities from Lake Michigan, USA - Su13.BD.MM15.SN (SPAdes) (version 5) | ecosystem: Environmental > Aquatic > Freshwater > Lake | place: Lake Michigan...
CTTGCCATCGCTCACGACCAAAGTTGCGCTGTAAATCCCTTCCACATCGGCTATGAAGCTTGGGCGGGGCGAGGCGGAAGGGGCCAAGTCTGCAGCACTGCTGGCGGGCTTAGAGGTGAGCGTCCACTTGTAGGTGAGGGTGCTGCTTTCTGGGTCGGTGCTGGCGCTACCGTCTAAAAAAACCAAGGTGCCAACTTGCACATTTTGAATAGAGCCCGTGCGCGCTGTTGGCGCGTTGTTGGCCGCCTCGCTGGGGCAAGAGCCGCTTGCAAGCACGCCAAGCCCTGCAGTGCAAGCTGCGCTGCCTCCACCCCCGCAGCCGATCAAGCCCAAAATCAGGGACAGACAAGCCAGGGCCTTGATCGCCACAACGGGACCACCCGATGGGACAAGGCGAGCTTCTTGAGCTTGTGCCGTGCAAATTTTGGAGTCTTGTTTCATGGGGTTCTTCAAGTTGTAGGGGTTTAACTGACTGATTTTGCACGGAGTTGTTGATCAATTGCAGCTGTTGCCAGAGATCTCAATGTTCTCAGGATACTTCAGTCCCGTGTCGTTGTAGACGTCCACGGCAGCGCCAATAATGCCCCCAAGCAGGGCGTTGGCGGCCATGGTAAGGCTGGGCATTGGGTAGGCCGTGACAGTAAAACGCTCCTTGTACTGAGGCTTGCAACTAATGGAGAGGCTGCTTTTGCTGTTTTTGACGGTGACAGTGCCCGGGGCCGTAAATTTCCAGCTGCCGCGATCGTTTTCTGCGCTGCAACTGGCGCGCAAAGTCTTGCCTTGGCATAACAACGTGACACTTACCTCTTGTGTGTCATCAGAAAGTACAGTGGCACAGCCCCCCAGCAAGCCGACCGTCAGGGCAAGCGTGAGTGAGGTGACTTGTCGTCTTCGCTCGTTTAATTTAGACATAGACCGTCTGTACTTTCTTGGATGGATGCTGATCAACTGCAGAATCGTCAGCAAAGCCTGCAACTTGAGACATGGGCTGAAATTTTAGAAAAATTTTATACCCTTGTTAAATATTCATATAGGATAGGCTAGAATTCGATCCTATATGAACTCTGTAGTCCGTGTCCCCCTCAATACAACAGCCGAGCAATTTGCCCGCTTGCAGGCATTGCAGCATGCTTTTGCACAGGTTTGCAATGCCCTCGCGCCTGAGGTTCAGCGCTCGCGCATATGGAACAGGGTGGCTTTGCACCACATGCATTACCGCAGTTTGCGTGAAAAGTTTCCAGCCCTGGGCTCGCAAATGGTTTGCAACGCCATTTATGCCGTCTCGCGCACCTCGCGCATGGTGTTTCAAATGCCGGCCAGTCCATTTAATTTAAGCAAGTTGGGCAACAAGCCCTTGCCTTTGTTGCAGTTTGCCAAAAGTTGCCCCGTTTATTTTGACAGGCACACCCTCAGTATCAAGGGCTCTAAGTTGTCCCTGTTTACGCTTGATGGCCGCATGCACTTTGAGCTGACTTTGCCCGAGGCGCAGCTTTTGTTGTTTAAAACAGCCAAGTTGCGTGAAATATCTCTAACCTGCCGCTTAGATGGTCTGTACGAGCTTGCCTTTTGGTGGGAAAACCAGCAGGCACTCACCCAGCAAGAAGCGCAGGCGGCATTGGATGAGCCCATGCCTGAAGCGGGCCAGGCCGCGCCGGCTGCCTTGTTGGCCCACCCCTCCATTCCCGATTATGTTTCTATTGAGGTTGCTGCATGAAGCCCCAAACGCCCCCGTCCGAGCTGACTCTGGCTTTTGAGCCACTCAAGCCAGTCATCATCAAAGCCATCGGCTTTAGCACGCTGATCAGTTTGCTGGCGCTGGCCCCCACGGTCTACATGCTTGAGGTGTACGACCGCGTGGTCAACAGCCGAAGCAGCATGACTTTGGCCATGCTCACAATCATGATTGTGCTGGCCTACGCGGTCATGGAGTTGTTGGAAAAGGTGCGTGGCTCTTTGATGCGCGCGGCGGGTGTGCAAATAGACGGGGCGCTTTCCAAGCGCGTGTATGACGCCATGTTTCAGGGCTTTTTGAGGCGCCAAGTGGGCGGCTCTATGCAGGTGATGAACGATCTGAAAGTGGTCAGAGAGTTTTTGGCCAGCCCAGCCTTGATGGCCGTCTTTGAGGCGCCCGTTGCCTTGTTTGCGCTGGTACTTAATTTTGCAATCAGCCCGATATTGGGCTGGGCCTCAGTGGCTGCTGGGCTTGCCATGGTGCTGGTCACTTGGATGAACGAGCGGGCGACTCGGGTGCCGCTGGGCGAGGCCAATAAATCTGCAGCTTCTGCGCAGCAGTTTGCCGAGGCGTCGTTAAGAAACGCACAGGTGATGGAGTCAATGGGCATGTTAGAGGCTGTTCATCAGCGCTGGCAAAAACGCCAGCATGAGTTCCTGGCCTTTCAGGCCACTGCATCGCATGGCGCTGGGCTTTGGACATCCATGTCTAAGTCTGTTCAGCTGGTCACGGGCTCCTTTTTGTTGGGGCTGGGTGCCTGGTTGCAAATGAACAACATGCTCAATGGTGGCGCAAGCATGATGATCATTGGCTCGGTCATTGGCGGGCGTATTCTTGCGCCCATTTCGCAGTTGGTGGCCCAGTGGAACGGCGTGGTGAATGCGCGAGGCGCGTGGGCCCGCTTGGACAACTTGCTGGCGCAAGTGCCTGCCAAGGCCGAGGCCATGTCATTGCCTGCGCCCAGAGGTGCACTGACCGTTGAAGGTTTGGTGGCGGGTGCACCAGGCCAGCAAGCCGCCATTGTGCGGGGCGTGCAGTTTGCCTTAAGCCCCGGTGAAGTTTTGGCGGTGGTGGGCCCCTCCGCTTCGGGCAAAACCACCTTGGCGCGATTGCTGGTGGGCTTGTGGCCCTCGATGGGCGGCAAGGTGCGCTTGGACGGCGCTGACATTCACACTTGGGACAAAACCGAGTTGGGTCCTTACTTGGGTTATTTGCCGCAAGGTGTTGAGTTGCTTGAGGGCACCTTGGCAGAAAACATTGCGCGCTTTGGCGAAGTAGACATGGCACAAGTGGAGGCAGCAGCCCGCTTGGTGGGCGTACACGATTTGATCGTGTCTTTGCCAGAGGGCTACAACAGCCCCGTGGGCCGCGATGGCACCATGCTGTCTGGCGGACAGCGCCAGCGCGTGGGCTTGGCGCGCGCCTTGTATGGCAAGCCTGTGTTTGTGGTGCTAGACGAGCCCAACTCCAGCTTGGACGAAGCCGGTGATGCGGCCCTGGCCCATGCCATCTCGGCCTTGAAACAACTGGGCACGACCTTTGTTGTGATGACGCACCGCACCAGTGTGCTGGGCGTGGCCGACAAGATGTTGATCATGCGCGACGGCGCGCAGCAAGCCTTTGGCCCACGAGATGAAGTGTTGGCCGCTTTGCAACAGAAAGCCAAATCATGAAGATGCCAGAAATTTTCAACCGCGATGAACTCTCGCGCACGCTGTGGGAGTTTCGCTACGAGTTCATGGTGGCGGGTGTGTTCAGCTTGGTGGCCAATTTGCTCATGCTCACGCCCACCATCTACATGCTTCAGGTGTTTGACCGTGTCATGTTGAGCCAAAGCATGGGCACGCTCACTGCGGTGTCCTTGATCACTCTGTTTTTCTTTGGCGTGCTGACGTTTGCTGAATGGTCCCGCTCTAAGTTGCTCGTCAGCTCGGGCGTGCGCTTGGACAATTTACTGAGCAAGCGCTTGTTCCATGCCAGCTACGAAGCCTACTTAAATCCCGAGGTGAGCAACCCCTCGCGCGCCTTCAATGACCTGACCGAAGTTCGCCAGTTCTTAACAGGCAACGGCATCTTTGCTTTCTTTGATGCACCTTGGGCGCCTATTTACATTGCCGTGTTGTTCATGCTGCACCCTTGGCTGGGTGTCATGGCCTTGGTTTTTGGTGTGGTGCAAGCGGTTTTGGCGTGGTGGGGCAGTCATGCCACCAAGCCCGCGCAAGCTGCAGCCAGCAAGTCGCAGCAAGAAGTGGGCGGCTATTTGCAAAGCAAGTTTCGCAACTCGGAGGTGATTGAGTCGATGGGCATGGTCAGTCATTTGCACCGCCGGTGGTCTGAGCGCAATGCGCGGGCCATGGGTAGCGCTTTGAATGCACAAGCTGTGGCGGGCCGTGTGGTGGCATGGAGCAAATTTGTGCGTTACACGCAGCAGTCGTTGGCCTTGGGCGGTGGTGCGCTCTTGGTCATTCAAGGTGAGTTGTCACCTGGCGCCATGATTGCCGCCAACGTGTTGATGACGCGCGCCTTGGCGCCGATTGATTTGATGGTGGGCACCTGGACAGGTTTCTTAAGCGCCAAGGAAGCTTTTATTCGGCTTCGCGATTTGCTCCAAGCGCATCCCATGCGCAACAAACTGGCCATGGGCACGGTGCCCAAAGGTGATGTGGTGCTCAAGGATGTTGTGGCCTCAGCGCCAGGCCGCAAAGAGCCAATTTTGAAGGGCGTCAGCGCCATCATGCCGGTCGGCACGGTGACCGTGGTGCTGGGTGCTTCGGGCTGTGGCAAGTCCACCTTGGCGCGGGTGCTCTTGGGTATTTGGCCGCACAGTGCAGGCGAGGTGTTGTTGGATGGGCAGCCCATTTTGAACTGGGACCGCATGGAGCTGGGCCCGCACATTGGCTACTTGCCCCAAGACATTGAATTGTTTGACGGCAGCATTGCAGAAAATATTGCACGCGCTGGGCAGGTGGTGTCAGAGAAAGTGATTGCCGCTGCCGATGCATCGGGCTTGCATCAAATGATTTTGCGATTCCCCAAAGGCTATGACACGCCAATGGGCGAGGCTGGCAGCTTGCTCTCGGGTGGCCAGCGCCAACGCATTGGCTTGGCCCGTGCTTTGTACGGCGAGCCGGCTTTGGTGGTTCTGGACGAGCCCAACGCCAACTTGGATGACGAAGGCGAAGCCGCATTGGTGCGCGCAGTGCAGGGACTGAAAGCCAAGGGCAAAACCGTGGTCCTCATTAGCCATCGCCCTGGCATTGTGGCGGTGGCCGACAGGCTCTTGATCTTGCACCAAGGCACTGTGCAGGCCAGCGGCCCACGCGATGGTGTCCTGGCTGCATTGCAACAACAACGTGAAGCCGCGCAGGCTGCTGCACTGGCTAAGCCCTCTTCCAATTCTTAATATTTTTTGACGCTTTAAATCGAGACTGTCATGGCCAAACCTAACTTGAACTCTTCTTTGAAACCCTTTGTGCAAGATGCAAAAGTGGTCACTGCCAACGACGACGACGGCCCGCGCGCCTCGAGCGATACGCGCGCTGTGGCGCGAACGGGGCTATGGATCCTGGCCTTGGGCTTTGGCGGCTTTTTGCTGTGGGCCGGTTTGGCACCCCTTGATGAAGGCGTGCCCACTATGGGCATGGTGGCCTTGGACACCAAACGCAAAACCGTGCAACATTTATCGGGCGGTATTGTGAAAGAAGTGCTGGTGCAAGAAGGCCAGCAAGTCAAAGAGGGTCAAGCTTTGTTGCGCTTAGATGGCGCTGTGGCCAAGGCCAACTTCGAAGCCGTGCGCCAGCGCTATCTGGGCTTTAGGGCCATGCAAAGTCGCTTGTTTGCAGAGCAAGCAGGCCAAGGTGTGATTGATTTTCACCCAGACGTGAAGGCGGCCCTGAACGACCCGCTCATTCAGCAGCAAGTAAGCACCCAGCAGCAACTCATTCAAGCCCGCCGAGCCGCCCTGGCCGCTGACCTGCAAGGCATCGAAGAAAGCATGCAAGGCCTGAAAGAACAATTGGGGTCGTATCAGAATATTTTGGTTCAACGCCGCAGCCAGTTGGCTTTGCTGACCGAAGAGCTGAACAACACACGTGGCATGGTGAAGGAAGGCTATGCGCCGCGCAACCGCCAATTGGAGTTGGAGCGCATGGTGGCCGAGTCCAACGCGGCCATTGCCGACCTCACGGGCAACAGTTTGCGTGTAACGCGCCAAGTGGCCGAGTTGGGCCAGCGTTCTTTGGCCCGCAAGCAAGAGTACCGCAAAGAAATTGAATCGCAGCTAGCCGATGTCACGCGTGAAGTGCAATCGGATGCTGAAAAGTTTGTGGCCGTCACGGCCGATTTAAACCGCATGGAAATCAAAGCGCCGGCCAATGGCCAAGTGGTGGGCTTGTCGGTGCAGACGGTGGGCGCTGTGTTGCAACCAGGGCAAAAACTCTTGGATGTGGTGCCCGATCAGCAGACCTTGTTGTTAGAAGCGCACATTCCGCCTCACCTGATTGACAAAGTGCAAACTGGTTTGATGGCCGACATCCGATTCAACGCCTTTGCGCATTCACCGCAGTTGGTGGTGGACGGCAAGGTGCTGTCGGTGTCGGGCGATTTGTTGAGCGATCCGCAGCAGCCGCAATTTTCTTATTACTTGGCGCGTGTTCAAGTCACGCCATCAGGCATGAAAACCTTGGGTGCACGCCAGATGCAGCCAGGCATGCCTGCAGAAATTGTGATCAAAACGGGTGAGCGCTCTTTGCTGACTTATTTGTTGCATCCGCTGACGAAGCGCATGGCCGCATCCATGAAGGAAGAGTAATGACAGCGCAACAATTTTTGCTTAAAACAGCGCTGGCCTGTGCCCTGGGCAGTGCAGCCGCGGGCGCATGGGCGCAAGCGCCAGTGATGGATTTGAAGCAGGTGTACCAAGCCGCTTTAGAGCAAGACGCCACCATTCGGGCCTCGCGTGCAGCGGCCGATTCGGGCCGTGAGCGTTTGCCGCAAGCCCGCGCGGGTTTGCTGCCCCAAATTTCAGCCAGTGCAGGCCGCAACAACAACAATTTGGACACCACCTCGCCCAATATCTTGGGCACACCTGTGACCACCAACGACCAATACGCCAGCGACAACCGCACCCTGCAATTGCGCCAACCTCTGGTGAACATGCAGCGCTGGTTGCAGTTTCAGCAAGCCAAATCTGTGGTGGAAGAAGTGGAAGCCAATTTAGACCGAGATTTACAAAACTTGGTGGTGCGTGTGGCCAGTGCTTATTTTGAAGCCCTCATGGCTGACGAGCAACTTGAATTGGTGCTGGCGCAAAAGAAAACCTACACGGCCTTGGTGGATGCCGCCAAAAAAGGTTTGGCAGCGGGCTCTGGCACGCGCACCGACATCGATGATGCGCAATCTCGCCTGGACATGGCCAGGGCGCAAGAATTAGAAGCTCGGCAAAACCAAGATTTGGCCCGCAGGCAGCTGCAGTTGTTGGTGAACCAGCCGGTGGATCAAATTGCCAAATTGAATGTGGCTGCTTTGCAATTGAGCGCACCCATGCCTGCCAACTTGGATGAATGGACGCGCAAAGCCGAGCAGGCCAGCCCCGAAATTCGGGGGATGCAGGCCCGTTTGGATGCTTCTCGCCGCGAGGTCGGCAAAGCCCAAGCCGGCCATTTGCCCACCGTGGACGCCGTGGCCCAATGGTCTAACAGCGGCAGTGAAAACATCACGCGTGTGAACTCGCGCTTCGAAAATAAAACCATTGGCTTGCAGTTAAATATTCCGCTTTATTCGGGTGGGTATGTCAACTCCACCATTCGACAAGCCGTGGCCGAACAAACCCGGGTAGAAGAGTCGCTTGAAGCCTTGCGCCGCGATTTGGGCGTGCGCGTGCACAAGGAGTACCGTGGTGTGAGTGAGGGTGTGATGCGCGTGAAGGCCCTTGAGCAAGCTGCGCGCTCGGCCGAGCAAATGATGAAATCGACCCAGATGTCCTTGTCGGCCGGCTCGCGCACACAACTGGACGTGTTGAATGCGCAGCAGCAATTTACACTGGCTTTGCGCGATTTGGCGCAGGCCCGCTTGGTGTACTTGTTATCCCGGGTGCGCTTGGCGTCTTTGGTGGGCGACGACGCCATGGTGTCTGTGGAGCAGGTGAATGGCAGCCTGAGGGCGCGATAAATATTCACATGCTAAGGCGGTGGACTATTTATAGCTTTCATAATTATTTTTCAAGTTTCGGGTAGAGTTTGGATTTTCGTACTTCGCTGGGGAATCCTTGGTCAATCGCATTAACGGCAAATTAACATCGGGCTCGGAGGCTATTTCAGGCACCGACCTGGATGACTACATTGCGCCTTTGGGTGGGTCTGACTTCATCGATGGCAAAAAAGGCTTTGATACGGTCTATGTGTTTTGGCCAGCTTCTAAATTCAAATTGACAACGACGCAGGGCACCACCTATTTAGATGCCGTATCGGGTGCGTCCCGCAGTGACAAATTGGTGCTGCGAAATGTGGAGTCTATTGAGTTTTCAGACCAAGTGGTGTCGTTGGAAATTGCCGATCGCTACATCAATTCACTCAGCAAAGATAATTTTGATGGGGGTCCTGGCATTGACACGGTGGTTTACGACAAACCATTGTCAAGTTATGTGCTGACGCCTGGCGTGAATGGCATGGAAGTTAGCAGCGCCAACTATTCAGAAGGCGCCGATTGGTTGCTGAGCATTGAGCGGCTGCAATTCAGCGATCAAGGCCTTGCGTTTGACCTTGATGGCCACGCTGGCCAGGCTGCCAAAACACTGAGTTTGGTATTTGGTTTGGATGCGGTAAAAGTACCCGCATACGTGGGAATTTGCCTAGATTATTTAGACAACAAGCAATATACCGCTGTGCAACTGATGCATGAAGCATTGGCCATTCGCTTGGGCCGTGATGCTGTCGATCCAGACAAAGTGGTGTCATTTTTGTATGAGCGGCTGACTGGCATGGTGCCCATTCAAAGTGAAAAAGAAAAGTATGTCAGTTGGATCCGTGACGGTATGTATTCCGCCGATGGATTGGCAGTGTATGCATCCGAACTCAGTTTGAATCCTGTGGTGGCGCAATTGACGGGCATTGCAACGGCAGGACTTTTATTTCAAATGCCGGGCTGATCTTAGGCATTGACAAGGATTCACAACATGAAATTCAACTCAAAATGGATATTCGCAGGTGCAGCCATGTTTTTGGCGGGCTGTGGTGGGCAAGATGTTGCCAGAACAGCTAACTTGTCTGGTCAGGTTAGCGCTGTGTCTGCAAATTCTTCTGTCAGCCATTACGCAGCTTCGCGATTTTTGGAGCAAGCGGCCATGGGGCCATCGCCTTCGTCAGTGGCGCAGGTGAAAGTGCAAGGCGTCTCTGCTTGGCTTACCTCCCAGATGAGCATGACACCCACCAAGATCGTCACGCCTGAGAGCATGCAGAATTACGATGACCAATTGGACAAGCCTGCAGCAGAACGGATGAGGGATTTTTATTACCTCAATTTGTTCAGTACTTTGATTGGCGGCGAAGACCAGTTGAGGATTAAGACGATGTGGGCGCTTTCCAACTTCCTGGTTATCTCTACGCGAAAGGTTTCAGAGTTTGGGGCGCTTGAGTTTTTCAACTTGTTGCAGACCCATGCATTTGGTCAGTACGGTGACTTGCTCAAAGCGGTCACTCGCAACCCTGCCATGGGCAGTTATTTGGATAACGGCCAGAACACAAAATGGCAACTCAATGAGAATTACGGACGTGAGTTGATGCAATTGTTTTCGGTGGGCTTGATTCAACTTAACTTGGATGGCACGCCTAAACGAGACGCAAGCGGAAAAATCTTAGAAACTTACTCTCAAAAAGATGTCATTGAAATGACTCGTGCATTGACGGGTTGGAATTTTGTGCCGAATCCAACGAATCTGATTAACAATCGAAATTGGGCCAATTACGGAAAGCCCATGGTTGGCGATGTCAACCGACACGATACAGACAGTAAATCGTTCTTGGGAAAAACAATCCCTGCGGGCCAAACAGTTGAGCAAGATTTAGACAGTCTTGTGAATATTTTGGTAACCCATCCAAACACGGCACCATTTGTTTCACTGCGCTTGATACAAGGCATGACAAGCAGTGATCCATCTCCCGCTTATCTACAGCGAGTTGCCACAGTTTTCAGAGACACAAATGGCAATCTCAACAAAGTGATCACAGCCATTTTGACGGACCCAGAGGCAAGGGCTGCCGACGTTTATGGCAAATCCGCGGCAAATTTTGGTCGCATCAAAGAACCATTGCTGATTTACACATCAGGCTTTAGGGGGTTGGGTTGCAAAGTGGCGGTGAGGCAAACCGATCGCCCCAATCAGGTGATTCAAAGTAACAACCAAACCCCTTTCAATGCCTATTCTGTATTTAATTTCTATCCACCTAATCACAGAACCCAAGGCACCAATGTTTTGGCACCAGAACAAAAAATGTTGAACTCCATGGAATTTTCCAATCGCATGAGTTTTTTCAATTGGGCCTTTCAAAATGAAGCAACCCTCAACGATGCTGGCTGCGATGTGGCAAGCTTCAAAGAAGCCAAGGCCACGTCGGATGAAAGACTTGTTGATTTGATGAGTGAACGCTATTTTCGAGGCGCGCTTTCTGCAACGGTTGGAAAAAGTTTAGTTGACGCACACAAAAGCTATTGGAATCGAAATCAAGGTTTGTCTTTGATGGGCTCCATGTTGGACATGGCCGCTGTGACGCCCGCTTTTGGAGTTTCAAAATGATCAATCGTAGAAATTTCTTAGCACACACTGGTGCTGTTTCATTGGCGGGTATTGCGGCTACCTTGGCATCTGTTAAAAATGTTCAAGCAGCTGATTACAAAGCTTTGGTGGTCGTGTTTTTGTCAGGTGGTTACGACGGTAACAATGTACTGGTGCCTTTGGATGGTGCTTACAACGACTATGCAAAAGCCAGGCCTTCGCTTGCATTGCCTAAAGATGGCTTGGTGAGTTTGTCGGGTACACACATTGGTCACAAGTTTGGACTTTCACCCGCCAACAGAGCCTTTGCAGATCTGTTTGAGCAAAAGCGAGTGGCCGTCATTGCCAATGCTGGCGCTTTGGTTCAACCCACCACCATGGCGCAATTTAAAAATAACAGTGTGAAGTTGCCACCCTTTTTGGGTTCTCATGCTGAGCAAGAGCAATGGGTTCAAGGCTGGATGGGCGAAGAAGACACCAGTGGATGGGGTGGTAGAGCGATGGATGCTTTGGCCTCTGACATGAAAAACTTCCAACCCTTGGTGGCCATGGCAAGAGACTACACCGCAGTGGTTGGGCGCAGTACTTCTTTGAGTTTGGCAAACAGTGGCAGTGGTGCACGCTGGGGCATGGCTGACTTGGCGGATCCTACAAGCATTGCGCGTCAAAGGGTGGAGTGGGCCAGTAGATTGCAGTCTGGCAATGTTTACGATGCAGAGTTTTCTAGAAGTCTTCGATCTGCCTACTCTGATACAGTTTTATTTGCAAAGGGGCAAAGTTATGGCGCTGTACCGATCGGTGATTTTGCAGATGTACAAATAGCCCGAGACTTGAAGTATTTAGCGCGCAACTTGACCTATGCAAAACAGTCAGGAGCGCGTCGCCAAATTTACTTGGTGCAAGACGGTGGCTATGACACGCATACCGATCAACTCTCTACCAGCACGACCAATCCTGGATTGGAAAAACTGATCGGTGATGTCACCAACAGCTTGGTGGCTTTTGATAAATCGATTCAGGCTTATGGCATGAACAACGATGTCATCACAGTGGTCATGAGTGAGTTTGGCCGTACGCTAGATCCGGCTGCTGGCGGTGGCTCTGATCACGCCTGGGGAAATCATTGGTTTGCCATGGGTGGCCCCATTAAAGGCGGTGTCGTGTACGGCAACACATTCCCGACTTTGCAAACAGGCGGCGTGGACGATGCTTCTTTATGGCAGCCTTATCGCGGCCAATGGCTTCCACAATTCTCTTCTGATCAATTTATGGCTGACTTGGTGGGTTGGCTGGGTTTAACGCCTGCACAAACCTTGTCTGTGATGCCGAATTTGGCCAATTTCGCTCAACGAACCATTGGGTTTATTTAAGTTTGGGGAATAAACCATGGCAAACGTTAAAGGCACATCAGGTAAAGACTTTTACACCGTTAAGAATGGCGAAAACTACGACGCCCTAGAAGGCGATGATGAAATCACCTATGAAAAAGGTGGTACTGCTCAGGGCGGCGCCGGCAATGACAAAATGACAGTGCCAGATGGGTTCTCCATATACGACGCAACAGTTTGGTATTGGTCTTCACCGAAAGCTATTTATGTGGACTTGGAAGCTGGTTATGCGCTAGATGGCTATGGCACAAGAGACACATTGATCAATGTGCACAATGTTCACGGCTTCAAACAAGACGGTGATCAGGGTTATGGTTCTGCTGGCGATGATGCATTTTGGCTTGGTCCTTGGACTTGGAATTATCAATCAGGCCAAAAGGGATTGATCTTGCTGGATGGTCGAGAAGGAATTGACCAAGTCACGATAGGACTCTCCCCCAAAAGCAATCAGGGCGATTTGGTTTTGCAAGTGTCGTCTGATGCCCGCAAGCTCATTGCGTATCAAACAAATTCGCCTGGCTTTATTTATGAAGTGAGAAATACAGAGCTTTTAAATACCTGGGACGGCGATGCAAACATTCACAAGACGATTGACCTGTTTTCACTGATTGACGTCACAAAGATTGGCCAGGAGACCTTGATTCGCAGCTACCAAGGCTGGCAATCTACTTCGGTTGGAAACCCTGTGACCTTGACTTACAGTTTCTTGACCCAAGCGCCTGCAACGGGTGGCGAAGGGGGCACTGGTTTTTCGGCTTTTACGGCAGCACAGCAACAAACAGTCCGTGATCTTTTCTATGTTCTTCAGAATCAAACAGGACTTGCGTTTGCTGAAGTTTCTGGGGATGCTGGTCAAATTAGATTGGGTGTCAATCAGCAGACAAATACCAGGGGCTACTCATTCATTCCGGATGAGTTTAAAGGTGATGCACGCGCAGGCGATGTCTGGATCGACCTGGAAACTGCTGCCGTCATGAAGCCAGGCCAAGAAGGCTATTATGTTTTACTTCATGAACTTGCTCACGCTCTGGGCCTTCAACATCCATTGACTGAAGCCGATAAATCTGGTGCGACAGTCTTGTTAAATTCGTTTTCGTCCATTACCAACACAGTCATGTTGGATGTCTCTGCCGCAACTGTAGGGGGGTCTTGGCCCACTTGGTTTGGCAGTTTTGATATTCAAGCACTTCGCTATCTGTATGGCACCCGTGTTTATGGATCGGGAAATGACGTCTATTCAGTGAAGGACGCTACCACTAACATGACCATCATTGACGATGATGGCATAGACACTTTGGATGCATCAACTGTTAGCGTATCGGTCAATATTGATTTGCGAAGTGGCAAATCTAGCTCCATTGGCATGGACACAGATGGCACCAGTAAATTTAATAACATCGCCATAGCGGCTGGCAGCTTGCTTGAAAATGTGACGGGCTCGGCTTACGACGATGTCATTATTGGCAATGCTCAAAACAATTTCATCACGTTCATCGGCGGCAATGACATTGTCGATGGCCAAGCCGGTATCGACACCATCAGACTTTGGAGCAAGTCATCAGAATTCAAAGTTTCCAAGGACACGGCTACTGGTTATTGGAATGTTGAAGCCGCTAACAACACCTCAGGCAGCATGGAGTTGCAAAATACCGAGCGCTTGATATTTACAGATACTTCTTGGGCATTGGACGCGGGCGATGCGCAAAGCGCTGGCCGCACTGCCAAAATTTTAGGCGCTGTGTTTGGCAAAGAAGGCTTGGCCAACATGACTTACCGCGGTATTGGCTTGTTTTACTTTGACTACGGTATGAGCTACGAGGCATTGACTTTGTTGGCCCTTGATGCGCGTGTGGGGCCGGGTGCTTCCAAGGAAACAGTGGCCCAGTTGCTCCAAGCCAATGTGCCCGGCTTGTTGGTCAATGCGGATGCTTATGCAACCACCACGGCCATGGCCATGTACGCGCAGGAAAGCGCTTTGAACAAAACCATGGTGGATGTGGTGGGCTTGGCCACTGCGGGCATGCCTTATTTTGCGTGGTAAAGTAGCCATCGTGCTGCTTCTGCAACGAATCATTGGTTTTCTGCTTTTATCTAGCTGTTTGCACGGCTTTGGCGTCTCTGCTCACGAGCGTCAAATTAACAAAGGCTTTGTGCAAAAAATGGACGACGGCAGCATTGCCCTGGAATTCTTGTTAGACCCTGCGGTGTTAATGTTCAAAGCACTTGCCCCTGAAACCACCTTGCCACTTTTTTTAAAGCGATACGCCGAGATGAAGCCGCAGGTATTTGAGCAGGAATTGAAAAAACTCAAGGCGCAACTGGTAAAGGGTATCAAGTTGCAGGGGCCTGACGGCAGAGCACTTGGCCAAAGCGCATGGAACTGGCCGCCAGCCTCTGATTGGCAGGACATTGTCAAAACGCAAAAAATAATGCTTGATGCGCTTTCCAATGAGGAAGGGCACTTACCTCAAATCAAGTTGAACATTGTCTTAAAAGGTGGTAAAAACCTGTCGCGTGCGCAGGTTTCTTTGCTTCCTTCCATGCACCCCATTTTGGTTCGAAACATGCCATCCGATGATTTTTGGTTAACTGACCAAATACCCGTTGCCATCATTAGTTTTTGATGGCTTTGATTTAAAGAGCTTCATTCATGAAATTATTCAAGCTACTGTTGGTCTCTTTGTTGGCTGTTGTTTGTGTCAGCAGTTATGCTGCAGACAGCTACGATGCAAGCTCTAACACCCTCACCATTCCTTTGGTGAATGTCAACAACACCTACTATTCAAATGTCAAAATCAATGT
>Ga0209550_10003636_pt1 | contig 14688 bp, 17 predicted proteins | sample LauGreSuBDMM15SN_2_FD_187567 | JGI IMG/M metagenome (GOLD analysis project Ga0209550, IMG submission 187567) | Freshwater lake microbial communities from Lake Michigan, USA - Su13.BD.MM15.SN (SPAdes) (version 5) | ecosystem: Environmental > Aquatic > Freshwater > Lake | place: Lake Michigan...
TCGGTTCCAATCGTGTAACTAAAGGCGTCGTCGGTGTAAGACAAAGTTGCGCTGGTGGTCATTGTAAATTAACTAAAGATTTAAATTTTCACAGAAAAAGTGATGCTATTTCCAAAAAAAGAAAAAGAATATTTTCTATTAAACCTTTTTATTTTTATGAAGTATAATATACGTTCTTCAAACCATATTTTCGCATACATTTATTCAAGAAATATTCGCAATCGGAACACGGTTTTGAATTCATAAAATTTACAGCATTATCACCTCTTCCACATCGCATCACATACATATCGGCATCGCGAAGTTTGTTATAATCGCCCAACGCTTTGACCACATTTTTCTCCGCGTGAATGGTACAATTCGAATATCCACAACCACGACTTCTTGTACCCACTCGATTTGTCGCTTCGGCTATAATTTTACCACGATATACAATGACCGCAATATGAACATTTGTTGTATGTGACAATCTCATTTTACTCGTTCTAGGATCATTTCTAAATTGTTCAAGAATCTGATGTTTACAGCAATCTAAACATTCCATTACTATTATGTATTTATTATCTTTGTTTGATCTTATATATGATTGTAATATAATATCAATTTTTTATTCTTTTAACATTCAACAAATTTACGAAACTTTGTAACCCTTCAATAACCCAGTCTCGCGGGTTATTGAAAGGTGAAAAGGTTTAAAAATTCGTATATTCTTTTTTACCAATATCATCTAAATCTATCAATACTTGTTTCACCTTTTTATCACTCAATTTGTTCAACAAATAATAACTAAGACTTGAACCGTTTAATCCACTAATGTTAAAATTACCAATAAAAATATTATTACAAAATCCTCCAATATGTAAATCGATGAGCGCATTTATTTCTCTACCCGCGCCCATTATTTTATCCGTGAAATGGCAAATATATCCATTTTGTTTTAAATAATCTAACACACTATTTTCAGTTGAATACGACAATATGATGTTTATGTCATTTTTTTTAATATGTTTTTGAATCAAATAAATGTATTTTAATTCAAGCATCTTTTGGAATTGTCTTGAGTCCATTCTATTTTTCACAGACCAATGCGCGATCGCATCATCTTCTATTCGAAGATGCAAAACGTTTATTTTTTGTTTTACATCTATATTTTTATTATCTATAAAAATTTGAGACAAGGTTGTAAATGTATCTGTAAAGGGTATAGTCTTTAATAAAATATTAAACAATGATTTATCGAATGTATTGATCCAATGAAACACATATACAAATTCTGCTTTGGATAAATCGAATTGAATCGCCTGTTTCAAACAAGTATATTCTTCTTCAAATGCTTCTTCTACCACATGATCGTTAATCGAGTAATTAATAATTATTTCTTTTTTGACAAATGGTATGGGATCTTCTCCTGCTAATAGATTTATATCAATATTCTTATCTATAAAAATAGTATTGTTATTATTATTGCAAAACTGACCTATTATTTTATCGCTAATATCAATGTATTTTCCTTGAGCGCCATATTTTATATTGTTCATTTTAAATGACACATTTTTTTTATCGACCATTCTAATGTTATAATTTTTTTCCAAGAATACATTCCATTTACTCAGGTCGACAATATCAGATATGTTACTAAAATTTTGTTTTTCATAGTCGTTTAAAAATTGATCTACGATTATAATCTCCTTGTTTTGTTTTATCGCTATAATCATGGCGCTTATTAGGGAAAATAATTGATTACATAAACCCGTCGACGTTTTATAAATTTTACAGTAATGTATTTTGTTCATTCTTTACTAATATAAGAAATTATAAAATTTAAAAAATTACGATTATTCGAAAAATGGTTGTAATTATTATTGTAACAAAATAAACTATTCGACAAAAGAATATGGAGTCGACAAGCTGTCAAGTGAATCGATGCTTGTTGTTGTATCGGGTGCATTTAATTGATCCTTTAAGAAATTTTTTAGTTCGTCTTTCATATCGATATTTTTGTTAGAGTATGTAGTTGGAAGTAAATCAATGTGTGTATAATCTTCTCTCGAAGGTGGTTTAGACAAGACGTCATATATACCTTCATATTTTCTGGAATAATCATTTACTAAATCTTTCATTTTGGGAACTGTTAACATATTTTTTAAATAAGAAATGAGATGGTGAAACAAAAATATAAATAAAATAGATATAATTATAATTTGAATGATCCAAGACAACATATATTATAGGTAATATTAGTTTAACAGGGATAAAAACTCATTAAATTCTTCTTGGAAAAATGGATTCTCCAAATCGAAATTTTCCTTGGAACATTGGAAATAAAAATCGGTAATTGTAAAAGAACCTTTGTCTTTATTTTTATCCTTATCGACACTTAAAAAACTAGACATTCCATATAGCTTTTCACAAGTCCCACAAACAACAAGCTCAATCATTGATTTTTTTGTAAATTTATATGTGAACTGTTGCATTTTTTGTAATGTATAGTTTACAGGCAATTGAGATCGTGTGCGAAAACGCTTGTAGTCATTGTTATCGATTATCAACTCTTGAAAATCCTTTTTATACAAACCATATTTTTTTACTTGATATTCTTCAGTTAACAGCGGCTCAATAAAAAAAATCGTCTCGTTTTCTATAACATATGTTCCGTGATCTGGAGATACTATATGTTTCATTTCTACTTCCTTTTGTAGATATATTTTGAGTTCTTCTAGATTTATTTCTAAATGCGCTGGTAGTTTATTTTTTAGGTATATTTTTACCATGCAATACAATGTATATAATATTATATAACAGAAACTATTTAAACCTATTACATATAAATTATAAAATGGCACAAAATGTGGCAACAATTATAGTAGAAAAAACGGGAACACTAAAATCTTATTGCATAAAGGATTACAATGAAGATGAATTGTATAAAAAATGTGGCTTTAAGAAGGTGGATGGGTTTGACAGACAAACAGAATGGAAAGTGAAATTAAATGGACAAAAATATATCATTCATCTTTATGGAAAATTAGAGGGTAAGGCAAATACCGAAAATAAATACGATTTTCCTCCACCTGTAGATAATCATTTGTTTTTTGGAAATTGTATTTTAATTGGAAAAATGAAAAATGACAAAAAGGAAGAGGAATTTGTCTCTTTAACTCTAGAATTATGGGAAAAAATATACGAGAAACTCTTTGGAGGGTTTGAAGATTTGACAGCAACTGCCCAAGAAGATGAGGAAGAAGAAGATGAATTGGCGAATGTTCCTGATTCTAAGAAAACCAAAAATGGCGGATATTTAAAGGACGGATTTGTGGTAGACAGTGATCAAGAAGACGACGATGATGAAGAGGAAGAAGAAACCGAATGCGAGGACGATGATGATAAACAAGAGGAACTACCAATTGAGGATATTGGATCGGAGTTAAGTGAAGAATCTTATGATTACAGCGGGGACGACGAATTATAAAAATAAACAATAAAAATAAAATTGATATTGACTTAGATATATAATTATATATAAATCAATTATGACAAAGCATAAGATAGAAAATCCAGATAAATTTAGGGGCGCGGTTAGAGAAGAGTTGAATAAGTTTTTTCAAAATGAGAACTATGCAAGGAACTTAGAAAAGGGAATACAAAATTGGACGCTGAAAGAAGCCACGTCGAGAAAGGTTGTAAAGAAATGGGACAATTCTTATTTTGCTCGCATTTATCTCGACCACCTTAAAAGTATTTATATTAATTTGAAAAGAAATCCAGAAATAATAGAAAACGTTAAAAACGGGACAATCAAATCGCATACCATTGCTTTCATGACCCACCAAGAAATCAATCCGACGAAATGGGATCCGCTAATCCAGGCAAAAATAAAACGCGACAAAAATAAGTTCGAGACGAATATTGAGGCGGCGACAGATACGTTTAAATGCCGAAAATGTCGTTCGAATAAATGCACGTATTATCAAATGCAGACTCGATCAGCAGATGAGCCGATGACTACATTTGTATGCTGTATTGATTGCGGGCAACGCTGGAAATGTTAAAACTTTTGTAAAAAGTGACTGATTAAACTTTTGTAAAAAGTGACTGATTAAACTTTTGTAAAAAGTGACTGATTAAACTTTTGTAAAAAGTGACTGATTAAACTTTTGTAAAAAGTGACTGTTATAAAAAAAGTGACTGATGTAAAAAGTGAGTGTTGTAAAAAAAGTGACTGGTGTTAAAAAAAGCGCTTACAAAACATGCAGCTGAAAGGAAGAAAATAAGGTAAGAACCATATAAAAATATATTTTTTCCTTTTGTACAATTCAAATACTTAGAATACAAATACGGATAAAGCCAATAAAAATCATGGTATTTTGGCGTATGATAAATAATTCTTATTAATTCTTCGTCGGGGAAAGAAGGAGATACTTTCCTTAAAAACAGTGCGTATCTGTTTTTTTTAAGTTCTGCCAAGATAAAATCACTATTTTCTTTATTCATTTCATCAAATAGGTGAGGGCTTGTCGCATTTGACATTCTCGACCAGTCGGTAATGGTACTAGACGCGTTAATTGTTTTTTTATGGTCCTTTAATTCACCAAAGGTTTGCAAAATAATGGCAAAAATACTTTCATTCGCTAGACCGCCTTTGCAAACCTTTTGATAGATATCGTTTTTTTTGATCATGAATAAAATACATTTATGAACATGGTTTCGGGACAAGGTAAACCAAGGCCCATTTGCCAAATGATATTCACTGCTTAAATGGCGTAAATTTGCGCGTGTATGGATATCGATGTTCCAATAGGCTGGTTTCCAGGTGAAAATACTCGAATAAAAGTAATTGAAAAAAAGGATGCGAAACTGTTGGGGCGAAATAATAGGAACACATGATTCTGTTAAAAAACAAAACCATTTGTTATCCAAGTCGTGATAAAATGCATAAGACATGACAGCTATATATCCTGGAACTACATGATAATATGTAGTTGGCATGGTTCGACTCTGGGGTATACAATGTTTACGAATCCAGGGGGAAGAAATGGCTCGGTAATCTTTATAATGAAAATAAACGTTTATAATGTCTTTGTTAGGTTCAATCCAATCTTTCCATATTTGTTCCTTGTTTAAAATATGTTTGTAGCTGATAATAAAACACAGCGCTACTTTCATTTTAGTAAATATAATAGTTAAAAAGTATGTGTCTAAATACTTTTTAGCTAATCCAATTACATCCACCATTTTATTTGGTAATAACGACACCCCTTGTAGTTATCAAGACATTCTGTAGAACAACAAACCTGATTAAGGCCGCGATGATTCCAAACATATTTCATAATAATTTTATCACAAACTTCACAAAATTGGTTATCACGAATTTGGCATAGAGTCCAATACATTTTTACCCTATGTTCTGGATTGTATTCATAAATATGGTTTATCAATTCTTGTGGTAATTTGGACATAAAATCCATTTCTTTTTCATTTACAATGATACACAATATGGTAAATTAAATCAATTTATTATTAAAACTTCTTATTTTGCATCAATCTCTCCATAAATTTATTAGGATGATCCTTATACAAAACATAACAGTTGATTATTTCAGCAGGCGAATAAAATTCATTCTTAATTTTTGCTAATTTATTTTTGTCGACGGGTCTTTTATAGTAATGAGTAAACATTTCTTCTATGATATCACGAGTTGTATTGCTAAAATGAATGGTGACATCAATTCGCCCAGGTCTTATTAATGCAGGGTCCAATTTATCATAATGATTACTACTTATTCCTAGCATTCTACCTGGCGTTTCTTTTAAACCATCCCATAAATTTAAAATATCATCCAATGTAAGTGGCGGCTCTTGCATTAACATCTTCATACCCATATCTTCGCTCGACGAATCGTCGTTATCTACCATTTTTTGCAATACATTTCCAATTTGTTCGTTATTTGATATTGTCGATTTTTTACTCTTTCTCTTCTTTTTATCATCACGTTTAAGAACAATATCACCAATACAATCAATATCTTCAAAAATTATTATTTTTTTATCGAATCCAATAATGTTTTTTTTATTGTTTTCATTGTATTTATTTTCAAAGAAAAAGTCTTCCAACTGTTTCTTGGTTTTGATTAGTTTTAATGAAATAACTACGATGTGACGACCTGTTAAATTCGCTAAACATTTAAAAAATGAGGTTTTACCAGTTCCAGGCGGACCATGTAAACCAAAGCCAATGGAATAAGGTATACCATTATCATAATACCATTGTTTGTTGTTGAGGAAAAAGTTTATTTTCTTCAATACAGAGTCCTTTTCCTCAAAAAACATATTCGAAAACGTCCTCGTACTTTCAAATTCGTTTTCCCGCCAACATTCACTTTTGCGTTGTTCATAATCTTCATAATCGGCTTTACATAAATTGTATATGAACTGTTTCTTATTTCTAATTTTTTCAATAGATTCTAAATATTCATTTTTAATCTTTTCTACGTGTTGTTGCATAATATCTATTGTGCTTACATATGAAAATAACGTAATAATTATTTTTTCAGTTTGTATCTTTGCCCCGTTTTTTGATTCGTCAGTACCTTCTTCAATGATAACTCCAGTTGCGTATATTTGCAACTCTTTATTATATAAAAAACTACGTTTCTGTGATACAATATACATGTCAGATTCAATATTGCCTTTGTAATTTCTTGTTGTTATAAATTCCTTGATTTCATAAACTGTTGTATTTTTTTTTATATTTGCAATTATATCATGTAAAAGCGCCTTAAACGAATCTGTAAAACAACTAGTAATAACAGGAGACGTCTCAAATTTTGCAATAACATAACTTTGTATGCCTTCGTATATAATCAAATTTCGTTTAAAAAAGAGAGAGTTGATTGAATCATTTATATCATGTAATGAAAAAGAACGGGGACTACTCTCGTATATTAATTTCATAAAATAGCTAATAATTGTAACCATAATAGTTGATAAAATAGTATCATAAATGGGATTTCCTGTTTTCAAATAAGACAACATCGAAAATTTTAGAGTATCCTGCATATTTTGGGTTAACGAATGATAATCCATTGCTAATTACTATACATGTTTTGTTTTTATGCTTTTATAATATTATTATTAAAGACTTGTATATTTCATTTTTGTAAGGTTGGACATTTGAGGTTTTTTAGATTTTAATTGTACTTTAAATTGTTGTGTTTTTGGTAAAGTCGAATAATTAAATGAAAGTGTGCAAAAATCGGAACTTAAATCTGGATTTAATAAATAGGAATAGGGCAGATAACAAATACCTTTATTTCCCCACTCTGTTCCCCAAGAATTCACGCATATTACCCACTGATTCGAGTCGTCATAACCTATCATTATCATACAATGTCCTCCTTCTACAGTTTCGGTTTTTACATTCGGTAAAGGTATTATTCCATTGCTGCCAACAGACAAAAAACTACTATATATATTTATACCGAATATGATTGGGTTTTTCGTTGTATTTAAACAGTTCTTGATGCTATTTATATCTTGATTTACAAAAGAATAGACAAAACTTTTAAATAATAGGGATTTTTGATAAGCTTGTAAAGAAGGTAAATCTGCAAATAAAGAAACGTTGTAAGGCCAAATATTTTCATCACATAAGCCATATTTTGCAATACTCTTACACCCATCTCGAACCGATAATCCGTCGTCAAGTTCTAATGGATATTTTGCTACAGCGCGTCCGTTGAAATATAAATATAAACGCGATCCCATTACTGTTTTTTTAGTCATAATGTTTATACACTGTATAAACGCATTGGCTACGCAAGAACCTAAACTTCCTTGATCGAAAATTGGAATGGTGTTTGTACTTGCTATAGTCACGCTTTTAAGAATTGGTGCTGTAAGACGACTTTGATAAACATAGTCACGGTCATCTTTTTCTCTAAATTTATAATTTAATAAATATTTACTTGACATTCTGTGTTATATATTATTATTATTTTTATTTTTATTCGTGAAATAATAATAATAATTTATTTATATTTTATACAATATCAGTTGTCGACTGAATAATATCAACAAACTCTGCCAGAAGAGATGCTCCTCCTACTAAAAACCCGTCAATGTTTGGACATGCAATAAGTTGATAACAATTCTTTGCGTTTACCGAACCGCCATATACAATACGAATTTGATCAGCTACTTGTTTCGAGACATTTTCCCTTATCCATTCTCTAATTTGAAAATGTGTTTCCTCTGCTTCTTCAGGGGTCGCAGTTTTTCCTGTGCCGATCGCCCATACTGGTTCATAGGCAATAACTATTTTTGCCCATTTCTCCTCGTCTACTAATTTGAGTAAAGGACTCAGTTGTTCAATACATACATTCAACGTGTTACCCGATTCGCGATCCTTCAAAGATTCTCCGATACAGAAAAAGATGGACATTCCAACTTGTAGAGCATTTTGTGCCTTTTTCGCACAGATTTCATTGGATTCGTGAAAACAATTGCGACGTTCCGAGTGTCCAACTAGAGACCACGAGACACCTAAATCTTTTAGCATTGCAGCACTCGTTTCACCAGTATAAGAACCATTTCCGTACAACCCTATATCCTGAGAAGCAATAGAAATATCTTTTCGCAAAATTTGTTTCGCAATAGGAATATAAATTCCTGGCATACAGATGACGACTTCGTTATAGTCTGTAATATAATTGTTTGGGCTATTCAATCGATTTATTATGACTTGTACTTTTTCCACAGTCCCATTACATTTCCAATTTCCTCCAACAATGTATTTTCTATAATCTGTCATTATAATATATTTTATTTTGCGTATACCTCTAAATCGTTTGTATTCGCGTTAATAAATTATATGTATAGCCATATTTATCATTGTAAAACAAATATAAAGGTAAAACAACTATTTATTTATAGAACCATGAAGTTAAACGAAAAAGAAGTAACTCGCGTAATGAACGATTTCCCCAATGTAAAACTTTCTTATGAAACCATTGTTCATAAAAAAGTTTATAATGCCGATATCATTCTTGCTATTCCTGAAGGAAAAAAATGTTTTGCCTGGTTTACCACATATAAAAATGACAATGTCTGTTTTGTATTGGAAATCGGTTATAACAAGCAAATTGAAGGCATTTCTATATATTTGACGAGTTTCACCGATTCTTTAGCGTATGGGACGGTATTTTACGGCACGTTGTTCAAATATCAAGCCAATTCATGTTTCTGCGTTGAAGATGTCCTCTTTTTAAAGGGAAAGTCTTTACATCAAGAACCATTTATTCGCAAATTGCAATACATAAAGGAGATTTTTACTAACGATCTTTCCACAGTCGCCTTAACGCCCCAATTTCTCATTTTTGGAATGCCATTGACACGCCCTATAGGCCAGTTCAGCCTACTATTAAATGAAATCGACACGCTTCCTTATAAAGCGAGAACGATTCAGTTCCGCTACTTATATGAAAACAAAAACAATTATTTCTCGATGAATTATTTTAAGCCTGGTGCGCAGTATAAGAAAACGCCGAATATGAAAATAACAAATGCGGTATTTAAAGTTACACCCGATATTCAAAACGACATTTATCATTTGCACATTTATCAGGAGGGAGGATTTGAATTTTATGATGTGGCGTATATTCCAGATTATAGTACTAGTGTAAAAATGAATCAATTGTTTCGAAATATTAAAGAGAATCGAAATTTGGATGCATTGGAGGAGAGTGACGATGAAGAGGAATTTGAAAATGAACGCGAGGATAAATTTGTGTATTTAGATAAATCATTTAAAATGAATTGCGTTTATCACCAGCGGTTTAAAAAATGGGTCCCTTTGAATATTGCGTCTAAAACCGATCGAGTGATCACGAGAAAAATGCTGACATAAATTATTAGTGTATTTTTATCTGTCATTATATTATTTTATCATTATTATATAATGACAATTCCTCTAGGAAATATAAATGGATCTTTAGTAAATATTGATAATTCACACTATTCAGGATCTGCATTTACAAGTCGTGTTATTCCTAGCACTGTAAATCCAGCAGTTCTTCCTGAGCCATTAAACAAAGTTCAAGCGGCGAATTCGTATATTCCTTGCGAATCTTCTCAATGCGGTGGTAAAAGAAAAGGCAAAACAATAAACAAAAAAAAAATTAAAAATATATCGAATAAGTATAGAATGAAGGGTATCGGAAAAGGTATCGGAAAAGGTATCGGAAAAGGTATTTCAAAAAGAGTGAATAGCTTGAAAAATAAACTAATGAAAATGATTTCCAAAAAGAGGAGCAAAAGAACAAAGACAAAAACGAGAAGGGGTGCAAGGACAAAAAAGGGCACCAGAAGGAATAGAATGCGTGGTGGTTATTCGCAATATCAAAACAATATGCCCATGACACAAACCTATAGTTTAGGAGGCGAATTATCTCCTCAAATGAGTGCTTTAGCTAGCCCTCCTCCTTACCAGGTTTTATCCAACTGCACCAATTGCGTTGATAATTATTCTCATTACACCAATAAGGGGTTTCCGTCAAGAGGTTGGCATTAAATATTTTTCTATAAAAAACAAACATTTTATTATGTAATTCAAATACATAATAAAAAGAAATAAAGATATTTTATGAAATTGTACAACAATGAAAGTTCCACATATTCCCAAAGAGTTATTACATATAATATTAGAATATTACGGGAGAATCAAATACAGAAATGGAAAATATATAAATATTATAGCCAAAAAGGATGAAAGATATGATATTGTTAAACCACTTATAAGTAAAAAAATGGAAATATTGAAAACAATAACCATAGATGGTCTTAACTTTTATTTTCAATTTAGGTTTGATGGATTTAATGATATAGGTTTATGTTATGACCTTGGTTTTAATGCTCCTGATGTGTTTGAAATATGTTATTATGATTCAAGAGCTGAATGGTGCTCTGGTTTGGAGCATATTATAACATACATATAAATTGCTCAACTTATTTTTTTATTTTTATGAAGCAGACACCCATCGGTAAATCTGTTTTTAAACCTTCACACTTTTCTAAATCTACTGAACAAGACATCGATAATTTCGGCTCAAAAACTGTTTTCCATTTCATAATGTCTGGGCTATAGTTTTTATTTGAACATTCTAGTATTTTGTAATTTTGAGCTTTGTAAAAACGTTTACGTTTTAACCATTGTTTTTGAAAGATATCGTGGCTATCCACAATATCGACCACAACAGGATTGGTATGTTTGGTTCTTAAAATACGTCCCACTGCTTGTTCAATATCGGTTTTCGGCGTCGCCATAATTAACGTTGTCAATGTTTTTATGTCCAATGCCTCGGCCGCCATAGCATACGTCGCAATAATAATCCTTTTACCTTCACTCTCTTTTAACGCGGCCTCTTTCATCCCCCCAATGTAATACCCTACGGATGCCATATTTCTGTGCTGAATCGCCTCAAACAAATACTTTAATAAATTCTTATTGTGCGCTAAAATCATGATTTGTTGTTCCCCATTTTCCAACAACATATCATTAATGACAGACAATATAAACTCGCTGCGACGATTATAGGTGCACAATTTTGTAATCATTGTCGAAAATTGCGGATTGCCTCGGTAATCGTGAACTGTTTCGTTGAATTCATCGTCGTTCACTAAATATTGAATACCTCTCACAATGACAGCATGATCGCCTTTGTCCAAATCCTTATAAACTACGTTTCCTAGGAACATTTTAAATACTTTTGTAGTCCCGTCTTTTCGATTCATTGTCGCACTCAATCCAAGCATATATTTGGTTACTAATTTAAAGAGCGTGTTTGAAAATACTTCACTTGAAATATGATGCACTTCGTCAATAATCGTCAAACCAAAACAGTCAAACATTGACGATGGATATTCTTTCATAGACAACGATTGTAACATCGCTAAGACAATGTCCTTATTTTCTATATCTATAATTTGTCCTTGTATTTTTCCTATCTTCGCGTATGGCAAATATTCTTGGATACGTTCTATCCACTGGTTCATTAGAAATTCTTTGTGGACAATGACAATTGTCTTTTTTTTCAATTGCGAAATAATATTTAATGCGCATACGGTTTTTCCTTTCCCGCAACCAATTTCAATTAAACCGCCACCTCCGCTTATGCCACCCCCAAGATCTTTATTATTGTAAACTTTTTGTATATAACTATTCACAACTTCTTCTTGATAATCTCTTAATTTTCCAGCAAAAGGGATATCGATATTGTTTCCATCACTTATTTTTATGGTGGCTGGTTTGCCAAAACGTTCTTCGCCAAAATAACGCGGAACATATATTTTATTTGCAGATTCTCGGTAAGCTGGAAAACTTGTAGATGAATTAACTGGAGATCCATGGACATACGGTTTTACCATGAGTTCTTCTTTTAATTGATTTTGCTGTGTTAAAGATAAGTCTTTTTTTAAAATGGTATAACCCTTTGGTCCTAAATACGTATTTATATTTATATTTAGTAATTTGGATTGCATTGTATAAAGAATCGACTTGGTTCTATATCTATTTATCTTTTATTTAGAGATTTACAGTGAATAATCTAACAAACTCGAGTCACTATAAAATCAATTTTTTAATATTTCAAGGGTTTAGAACAATTTAGAAGGGAATAAAATCTCTGGTTATGATATATGGAATATTTGAAAAAATTATTAGAAAAGAAAAATATGCCACAATTTATATTGTCTATTTTTTTCATCATTTATTTAGTTATTGGGTTTCGCATGCCTGAAAATATAGCGGATAAAATCGACACTCCATTAGGTAAAATACTTATTGCACTTGGAGCGTTAATTCTCTTTGCTTCTGCGAACCCCATCCTTGGAGTTCTTGGAATCATCGTGGCTTACGAATTAATCAAACGTTCTAGTGTTTCTACTGGAACAGCTGCGTTAGCAAAATATTACCCGACAGAGGAGAAAAAATGGTCTCCTTTTACCCCCATTCACCAGTTTCCGTATACTTTAGAACAAGAAATGGTTAAAAAGATGGCTCCCATGCGTAATCCAAATCCAGTCCCTATACAAACAACATTCAAACCTATTTTGGATAATTTGTATGACGCTGCTCCAATCAATTATCAGGGGGTGATCTAAACATAAAAATTACAAATATTGTATTATCGAATCGAATATTACAATATTTTTTACACCTTTACATTTTTATTGAAAAAACTCGGCAAATTTATTTTACTGGATTTTCCACCTAATGCGCTAACAATACCTTTAAAGACGAAAATAATAAAAATGAATAACAACGACCCTATTAATATTTGAAAAAGGGTACTATTTATAATGGAATTAAAATCTATGGATTTTGACTGTGTAGTCCCACTCGTTGTTGTAGTCATTTCACTTGATTGATTCACTGGTTTGCAATCAATATAAATTTCATCAATTCCTCCTCCTAATCCTGGGCCTTTTGAATTATAAAACAAGGCTGGGCCACTCTTAATGTCGTATGCATTCGCAGCAATGATAGAAGTTAGTTTTGTTAAACTGGCATCGCTTATATAGCATGGATTCGTTTTCGAAGAAAATACAATAAGATCTACTTCTCCAGTGCAAGGTTGATAAGGCTGTATCGCAGTGTAAGAAAAAAACGGGACTTTGGGAACAAATGCGTCTAATGTAAAATCATCGATATTCACTGTTGTAGATTCGCCGTCGCTAGTCGCACTTGATCCCATTGCATTCACAATATTATCTAAAATAGTTGACGCTTGAGAAGTAGAACTGTTTTTCAAAAGCGGAACACATACTAATAATGGCTTGGTTCCTTTGTTAGATGTATGAACAATGATTATTTCGCCAGATACTTTGCTTCCATCAAACGAGTGCAACGAAGGAACATAGATTCGAACTTCCTTTACATTGTATCCTACTTGATTGTATGTAACTGGAGCCACGGACATGGCATCGTATGCAATAGAAACATAATCACCTCGATTCGTGACTACACAACTACTATTTGGATATTTAAAATTGTAAGCACATTTCAAATCGCATTTTCCTACAACATCTTGTAAATTAATATCAATAGGAGAGTTTGAATTTGGACAACTCATTTTATTTATAATAACTATATAAAAAATAAAAATAAAAAAAATATCTTAGGGGAACAAATTGCGATTCATTTATTTATTTTATTTATTTTTTTTTATTTATTTTATAGAACTGGATAACTCCCCTGCAAAAGAACACCGCATTGTCCGTCGCCGTCATTATATTGGTCTCCTCGGCCAAGGTAAATGTATCCATTTTGCCCCCAAGATTCGCCCCAAGAATTTTTCAAAATATAATAATCTTCACCGTAGCCAACTAAAAGAACACCATGATCTAAACTGGTTCCGCAAGTCCCAGTAAAAACTCCCGATTTATACAATTGGAAATCTTTTTGGTCGGCTTGTATTGCGACTGAAATTGGCTGCAGATTTAGAGCGCTTAACATCGCAGTATCAGAACTTGGCAAAACGTCAACATACTTAATTACTTTGCTGTTAGATAGAACAGAACAAGTGCTTTGACATTTTCCATTTTGTTCGGTAACGCCAGATACATAGGGATAACTCTCTTCACTACACAATCCTCCATTTTTAGAGATCCAAGTGAATGCGCTATCCATTACAC
>Ga0209550_10003637_pt1 | contig 14685 bp, 17 predicted proteins | sample LauGreSuBDMM15SN_2_FD_187567 | JGI IMG/M metagenome (GOLD analysis project Ga0209550, IMG submission 187567) | Freshwater lake microbial communities from Lake Michigan, USA - Su13.BD.MM15.SN (SPAdes) (version 5) | ecosystem: Environmental > Aquatic > Freshwater > Lake | place: Lake Michigan...
GCATTCAAGCAGGCCCTGTTCAAGCTCCGAAGCAGAATGACCAAGCCAGTCGACAAAGGCATGGCCAATGCTACAGGAGAAACAAACACCCAGCAGGCGGTAGGTAGCCATCTCGATAAGAGTTGAAGATGCGTCGCAGTTCGGCCCTGAACCTTACCTATCAACAGGGATCCGTCACCGCTGCAGAGGAGCCCCCTGCTGCACAGGACAGCACGACGGCGCTCGCCTCCGCCCTCGCCTCCGCCGTCCACTCCGCCGCTGGTTCAACGACCAAGGCAGGCGATCCAGGACCAGCAGGTGGCGGTGAGGCAGTGGCTGCTGACGGCGAAGCCCCCCCCTCGGCGATGCAGAAGTTCGCCCGCGGCATTGTTGACAAAGTACTGGAGGTGAGGGAAGGAGAGTCCAGTAGGAAGGGCGTAAATCCACTTGTTACCTTTGCTTAGTCAGCAAGGCCATGGAGGGTCAGAGGCGAGAATCGGGGATAAGAAAGATTTTATGAGTTGTTATTAGTTGAGGCCAGGCAGTCAGATGTTTCAAAATGTTTCAAAAAAATCAATAAGGAAAAATTTTCCTGGCATTGGGATGGCAAATCGGTAAGCTTTGGCTGAATCCAATAGTCTTACATCTAGACTCTTCTGCCTCCCCATTCAGGACTCAGCCGATATGCACGACAACGTCCATGCCGATGAATCAAAGGCCAAGAGAGAGATCGAGGACTTCAAGCTTGAGGCGTTTAAGCACATGTCAGCACCTGGCCATGGAGCTCCCGCCACGAAATAGAGGCCCGTGGGACAAGTAATAATGTATGGAGCCCTGGCTCCTATATTATTAGTTGGGAGTCGGTCATTTTGTGCTAATTTTATGACAGGAAGGGGACGGGGGATATGCAATAGATTATAGGGCTAGGTGGGGAGAGACTCTGTTGTGTTTTAGATAATATCAGCATGAATACATCTGGCTCATGGGTGGTATATAACTGAAGTTGCGTAAAACAAAAAGAGTTGAAGTCTTAATGACAAACCGTCTTCCCAACAGAGATTGATGCCATTGTCTTGAGCGGCCTATCTCATGCCTTTGCATTATCCTCGGTTTCTTCCACACACCGCTGACAGCTGCATTTGAAGCCATATGAGAAAGCGAGGTGGTCCTGGCGACCCTTGAGACCCATCCCCTCGTCAAGGTAGGACACATAAAGCTGCTCTCCCTACACAAAAGAATATGAGAAGTGTTTCAATAACGGTATGTTAATACACAAACACTCCCCTTGTGGAATCATGCAAGCAAGTTATGGCTTGGTGAGACCTGTCGATCCCACAATGACGATCCAAAACCAATTAGTTGGACAAAATCAATCGGCGGATGTCTCCCTAGACGACTTGGAGGACCTGCCTTGTCAATATCCCTCGATGCTACAAACATCGCTGTCGAGTCGTTCCTCCGGAAGACAACCTCCAGGTTGGGTTCGCAAGAGTGGTTGAACAGCGAGGCCATGAGGTACGCGGCGCTGCCTGACGTCGAGGCTCCGACGTCGGGCCACGCAAGGCGGCTTCCGTCGGCAGCGCCCCCCTTGTCGGGGCGAAACAGGGCCGAAGACGGCGGCAACATGCACCCGACCCGGAATACGTTAATGTGGAGCCTTGAGAGGACTGAAACGAACCAATCAAGATCGAGGCTCGCCAGCTCCGAGCGTAGCTCACGAGCAACCGTGTCCAACGGATGCTGGATTCGATGATCGATGGATCCGACGCCAGCATTGTCGTCTCGGCCCGATGCCTCTCCGATCTTCATGCCCAGCTGCTGCTCCGCAGCGACCACGGCTGCTTCGAGCGCCAGCCTCAGAGCGGCGTGCAGTTGCACCCAATGATCGGGGTACGGGGCTTCGACGTTGGCGAAGCACAGGAGACCCAGGTCCGTGACGGGATCGCCCTCAAAAATCGCCGGTTCGTCATTCTGTTGAGGAACACCCCTGGAATGACCCGCTGGGGAGGCGGCTTGAATCGACGTCTCGGATGACGACGGGCGCTGCTGCTGATGCTGCTGCTGCTCAATCCATTGCAATCTAGCGCGTTTAACCACTCGTGTTAGTCTCATGAAAGCCAGCCGCGCTGCCATGAGCGGAAACCGCTCTCCGTTTGTGATGCAAGCCATCTCGAACGCGGATAGCGGATCCCGCCGCTGCAGAGAGCCTCCGCCACTGTCATGGGTGGACGAGGACGAGGCACTTTGGAGCCTTTCCTCTGTCGAGGCGGCGCTGTGGCCAAGCGACTCCATTGCATGAAACCTTGACTCGCAGCTGGTGACGCAGACTTCGCTGCAGAACTGGTGCCCCGAGAGCGGCGACGAGATGGATGTGGAAGTGGGGTCAAGGAGCGAGAGGCAGCCGTAGCAGACCTGGATGATAAATAGAGCGGTTTATACCAGGATAGATGTATCTACAAGTATCCAGAGGATAATGAAGCTACACCTTGTCTTGGAGCTCGTTGGAAGGGTAGCAGAGCAACGGTCGCTCCCGTAGGATTGTCTCGCCATAGCTGATGTGTTCCGCCGCGATTAGCCCTCGCCCAGCGCCTGGGATCTGGAATATTTCAGTGGATGGCACACTGTCAGTTGTTATCCACACGTCAGATTCATAACGGTAGTAGTGCGATCACCACGTAAAGGTAGCGCGTGCATGACAACCCGCATGGCAACCTTGCAAGGCTGCATCATTGATATGCACCTTTACAATAGCGAGTTTAGGATACATTGACAGGGCATGCATGAGACTCTGGGGGACATCCTGAAGGACAGACTGTTCCGAAGCTCCAGGGGCAGAACTTAGGGCCCTAGGAGTGATCAGAGATCGATGTAGATCACGAGACAGAAACCGATAAGAACGAGCGCCATGTTGAAACATGTTGGCGTATCGCATCAAATTAATTCGCAGCTCCCTCATGCAGCGTTACATCGCCAAATCGTATTTTCGGGTACATTGCACCCAGAGGCCAGGGCAGGGTGACAAATCCGAGATGCTGCAATCTCTGCGTCGCCATACCACGAGCAACTGCGTGGCCTCGTATCGCCGTTTGATATCTTCAATTGTGGGTCATCCCATGCTGTTCATGATCTCTTGGTCGTCAAGGTCCCTTGTTGGTCATATAGTGTGCACCAGCACCGTAGAAAGCGACCATCATGCAAATTCATGATCATTACTTGCAGACTCCGGGAGAAACTAGGTCTGCTTGGGTCCCTAATCAGGTATGGCGCATGGATTGGTGAGCGGCCAGGGGAAGATGCATTCAGCATCGCAGTCATGCATGAGCGCCATCAAAACATATGTGTTTGTCATGAATGAATATGTCTGCAGTGTTGTGAATGATCTGCCACATAACACTATCGATCTCTTGTAGCGTAGATCAGATCGAAGTCGGTTCCCCCCCTCTGGTTCATTCCCCCTTGCGCTGCAGTCCTCCAAATCCGACACAATTGGAGAGGATGCATCCGTTGCATCAACAGCAGGCCCTTCGAGCTCCCCCCTGATGGATGACATTTCCCGTGTCCTGGAGCAGCGATTGGGCATCATCCCAGGCAGGGATTGTGTTATCGGAGAGGGCATGGCCATGGTCCGCCTCGGCTTATTCGTCGATAACCGACAGGTGGGGCTGAAGGCAGGTATGCAGTTCAAAGTGGCTTTGAATTGGCCTAGAAATGCTTTTGTTGTTACAGTAGTCCAACTGAGAACCTCGTTCAAACGTGTGCTTGGGACCGGTGCCCGTTCACAAAAAAAATCACTAATGACTTATCAGGTCTTATGTTTGGTGACAGAAAATAGGATCAATAGTCCACAGGCTCTGAAAGGGTATTTATGGTAACTATCTTACGTTGAACCGATGCATCCAGGCTGAATCTGACTCCATTGTTATGTACAAGGCCTCCTTAAATGCGGCTACCGTCCCATCAGGTGGCCATTGAGTTGGATCAGCTGCCTTCTCCGGGTATTGAAAAGGGTCAGATGACTGATGCCGCTGGTGCTGCAAAACGTTTTGCTGAAATCAAAACTCGGGTCCGCATGTTGCAATCATTTGGATGGGCTGTGGCCACAGTCAGTGAACTTGAGTGGGCAGCGGCTAAGGAGAATGATCATGCCAAGGTATGCATACCTCTCGCGGGGCCTTAAGCTAATCCTAGTCCCAATTCCCCTTCAGGGGTCATCAACTGGTCATGCGCTGCTTCCCCTTATTTCAGGTACATATTGTCGTCGAGGCAGTGAACAAGGCCCTAGGAAGAGGAAAGACGGATGGAGAGGTTGGGGGCCATCAGCATCACTCTGGGTGTGGCTGCCATTGACTCATTGACTGTCATTCACATGATGTCCTCATTAAACCCTAGATATAAACAGTGGATAAACAGCCGGATATTAAATGTATTTTAATGTTCAAATTTCTATTCCCTATTCCCATAAGTTTCATGAAGGGCAAATTAACTCATGCCTGGATCTGCATTCCGCATCAAAACAGAAAGCACATCGTATTCACGATTGATATCTCTTTGCTGATTAGCCTTGGTTCTGGGCCATGAGTACCAAGGTGCCCTGTCTCAGGCCCTGCATCTCCTCCAGGGCCCGCAATCCCTCCTCGGACAGCCCCTCCATGTTCAAACCCACCAGCTGGAGGTCCTCCATCCCCTTCTGCCAGGGCGAGGAAGCGGCGGCAAGGGCCACCGCGTCGTCGAACCGGAGCCACGAGATGCCTTCGTCGTCGACGTCCCCCACTCCTCCCCATTTGCTGCCGCCACCGCCGCCTCCGCCGCCTCCGCCGCCGCCGCCATTGTCACTCGCCTTCATCGGCGACGCGTGCGCCTTGGGTGCGCTCTTCAACGTGTCGTCCGCGGAGTCCCTGCTGCAATCCGCGAGCCGCGCGGGCTCTTGCGGCGAGCCATCGTCCACGGAGCTGCCCGACAGGTGGGTCGAGGCCTTTGCGAGCCTCGAGCTCGCGGCGCTGCGGGTGGCCTCGGGCGACCTCGAAGGTGCCGCTGCCGCGATCCGGCTGGCGGCAGCGGTGCGCTCGTCCCAATTCTCCTTCCACTCTTGGCATGACGCCAAGCTGCGTGACGTGCGCAACCGGATGAGGGCCGCCGCTCCTCCCGCCGTGGGCGGCGGCAACGAGGGTGGAGCGGCTGCAAGCGCGGCGGTGGCGGCAACGCTCAATGAGGAGGAGCTGTTGGAGACCGAGGAGGTCGCCGCGCTCCGTAGGCAGCTTGAGGCAGCAGAAATCACGCACGAGGCGGCGGCAGCCCTGTAGCACGGCCATGAGCACGGCGCCCTGCAAGCTCGCGAGAATGGCAATGAGAAAGTGTGTTCCCATTTTTTGACGAAACTCGGCATTCGCCCGGACACTCGCAGTTCAAAGTGGGGTTTTGATGCAGCTTCTTCATTCCTGTGTCATCAGCTCCTCGCCGTCGCCTCGAACGGCAGTCTCGTGTCTGTCGCCTCGAACACAACACGTTGCGCGTCTGACCTTGAGGTGCGCCGATGCTGCAGCCGGGCTCTCCGGTGCGCTTCACATCTAGCAGCAAGTACGCCGGCAAGCATGGCACAGTCGTATCGCTCACACCAAAGCAGTACTACATCTCATCGCCAGAGATTCCCGGCTCGATGGAGAAGCCGACGAGAGTGCCGGCTGCGAGTGTCGAGCTGCTGGATGATATTGTGGCGACCCTTGAAAGCCTGAGCTTGACGAATGCGTCGGTCATCAATGCGTCCGCAAATCCGTCCGCTATGCCAGAACCGCGGCGCAGGCCACCATCCAAGGCTACGCCGCCCCGAGCTCCAGCCTCCTACTCCATCTCAGGTAGCGAAGATGCGCCTGTCATAGAAGGCGCCGGTGGCATGGTGATCGAGCGCGTCACGCTTCGCCCAAAGCTCGCTGCGTCCAAGGCGTCCAACTTCCTCATGCAGAGATTCGGCGAGCGCATCAAGCTCTTCCAGTACAAGCTCCCCGTCGAGCCTGGCACCAAGCTCCTAGGGCGCACCCTCAGTGCCATGGGGCGTACGTGGGAGCTCTTGTGTGCGGAGGTTGAGAAGGACGAGAACGGCGGTGGCCGGTGGGGCGCAGGGGAGGTCTACTCGATGCACTACGTCGCGGTCGCCGGAGAGGGCTTGCAGACGATTGACCTCCGCAAGGAGCTTGAGGATATTGCAGCCTTTGAGGCGCAAGTGCGCAGCCCTTTTCCAGCCACCCTCACTCCAGCCACCCGACCAATGTTTGCTTGTGCGCGGGCGGCACGTTCTCGTCTGACACTCTCCCCATACGAGTACTGCAGGACTCGACCGTTCGGAAGACGATTGCCCGGCTCCTCTTGCTTCGCTCGCCCGGAGAGATCTTCGACATGAAGGCGGATCAGTTCGAGGTCATCAGCGAGCCTTGCTCTGACAACGGCGCAGAGATGCTCGACGGCTGCGGCTTCATCCCGGACAGCATGCTGCTGGAGATTGTCGAGAAAATGGGCAAGGCGAATGGGGGCTTGACGGCGCTGCGGGAGATCATCAAGGAGGAGGGGCTCAGGGGCAAGGTGAGGGACGAGGAAGCAAGCGCGACATGAGCACACTCTGTGACCATAGCCACTGCTGGCACATCCATAGCCACTGCTGGCACATCCATAGACCACCGCACACTGCCCCAACCCCGCACCCATCAATCGAGGCCCTCACACAAACACCTCCCGACGGCCTTGGCCACCCTCAGGTGAACATGAACACCAAGGCTGGCGTACGGGGCCTCAAGCAGATTGCGGATGAGATCGATGCCATGCGCAAGCAGGCGGGTCAAGAGCAGCAGCCTTCGGCCATTGAAGCAGCACTGAATGCGTTGGCGACTCAGGTGCGTGTCATCGGTCCCCGGATCGGTGTTGCCAAGGGCAACCTCATGCGCAAGCCGGGCATCACCAAAATACAACTACCAAAATCCATGATCAAAGTGGGACCGAGCAACTCGAATGACGCCGATTGGGTTTGTCTCGTCGTCAAAAACGTCTTCCCTTCCGCCGGAAACGCACTCATCGCCAAGGTTGGTTGCCAAGGATCGAATGCGCTACGAGAAGTCGAATCTGACTCACCCTCAGCTGCATTCAAGCGCTCATGAATGACGCATCAATCCCACCCTCCACGACCACACTCAATCCCACTTTTATCCCACTCTTTCGGCAGGTGCTTGCAGGCGAGGAGTTGAGCCCCTCCGCCCGCAAGGACCTCGAGAAGCAGCTCGACATGCGCGACAAGAAGGACCGGAGCAAGCCGGGGATGGTCCAGCGCCTACTGTACGCTCTGGGTTTGCCCGAGGCTGTGATGAAGGAGTACGAGAAGAAGTCGGTCGAGCAGGCCACGCACGCTTGGGTCGTGGGAGTGGCAGATGCCAGTGCTCCGCGTGCACGGGTGGACAAGGACGCTGCCGCCCTCCCAGCCACCAGCATCGCCTCCGACGCCGCTGCCGCGCTGCCTGCCGGTACGTTGGATCGTGATGCACGACGCCACCCTTCGGAACCCATCTCCTCGCATGTGAACTGTCGGTGGGCATCGTGCGCATGTGCATTTGCATGCACCTGTGCTGACAGCGCCATGCTCACCCCCACCCTCTGAGGCAGGCCACATATTTGTGAGTGGGCTTGTGCCCACCTTGGTCGCTGCTGGCTTGCACCAGGTCTTCATCACACGCAGCCCGTGCGTCGTCCCCTCACACGGGCGTGTGCTGCCAACTGTCTGCACACGACCGGCTGGCATGGCGCCCCGCCTGTGGGAATGGCTCCTGGCTCTGCCCTTTGGAGCTGTGCTGTTTTCTGGAGCAGGGAACGGCCCGCCCTTGCCGCTCACCATCGCTGACGGCGACCTGGACGGCGACCTATACTTTGTTTGCTGGGACGCCACTCTCCTGTCGCACATTCGGCCACGGGAGCCGACAGGTGAGGCTGAGATGCCCTCCTATCCAACGATGCTTCGCCCGGACAAGCAGCCTATCAGCCGTGGGGACGAGTGGCTTGCACAGGTGCAGGAGAAGCTCGCCGACCTCAGCATGGCTGGAGACAACCGCTACGTGGGCAAGCTGCACAACATGATGGTAAGGCGGCTCGAGGAGCTTGGCTACGAGAATGGGATGGACGACCCGGACGTGCAAGCTCTCGGTATGGGATACACACAAGGCCTCGTGCATGACAAGCACGGTGGAGGCATCCAGCTGCCAACACATCTGCACGCCAGCTTCAAGTGACTCCCCATTGTTGCAGGATCACCTTTTCTTTTGTACTTTGTCAGTTTGATATTTATAAGGTCGTAGCGCGTGCGTGCCTCGAAACCACCGAACTTGCAACTTCAACTTGCGCCGGAAACTCCCGGCGCGGAGCGGTCGGCAACCCAGTGGAGCGGCTATTGCCCTGCCGCGGCCGCCCGCCTCGGCTGCCGCATGGCCACCCGCCTCAACGGTGGCGACAGCGAAGCCAGCCATGCTGCTGCCTCCGATAGTTATTCAACCGACGTTCGAAGGACGGCAACCTCGGTCACAGCAGCGCTGACTGAGCTTCAGGCTCAGCTCGAATGGCGATCTGCGCACTCCACTGTGGAGCTCCTCTCCAATACGACCTACGGCGCCGACTACGCGCAGCTCGTCAATGAGATGAGCAGCGGCAAAAGCACATCAGAGGCGATGCCATCTTCATCATTCAGTGCACTGGAAGACGTTCTGATGACGCCTGTCTCACCTCGGACGGTGCGGAGGCCACCTCCACTGCCGGTGGGCGCCTCGCCGACCAACGGCAAGATGCATCGCCAGGCGGCATCGCGTCACACGCCTGGCAACAAGACGATGACGGGCTACGACACAGCCAATAGCAACGTCGTATTCACTCACCACAAGCCACCGCCGCTCTTGCTGCCAACGAGTGCCGCTCTTGCTGCCGCGCGCGACAGCACAAACCTGCGAGAGATGCTGGCAAAGTGCGTGCAGCAGCTGCGTAGCACGCAGGACCAGCTACACATGGTCACGGTCGAGCGCGACGGTCTACTCGAGATGCTCCTCGCCATGCAGGTCGAGAATGGCGCTCTGTCTCGCAGTCGCAACCCAGCGTCGCATCCACCGCCGCCCTCTCCTTTGACGCCGCAATCGCCTGTGTCGTCCAACTCAGGTGGCGCGCCGTCGCCACGACACGCACGCATCGTCCTGTCCAAGGCCGAGGTCAGCGGCCTCTCAACACGGCTATACGGGGACGCGCTCTCGAGACGAGATCGAGAGCGTCAGGTCGAGGAGGAGGTAGGACAGCAAATTCGAGCGAACGCGGCTCTGACTAGTCGGCCCGCCTTTTCGAGCGCGGAGGAGATGGCGCAGGCCACAGAGCGAATGGCCCAAGATGTTGAGCTGCGACGTCGCCACCAGGAGGAGGTGGAGAAACAGCGAGATGCTCAAGAACGAGCCATGCGCTTCATCGGCCGAAGGTCAGAAATGGCTGAAGGCGAGCGCCGGCGCTCCTTCGATCGACTGTACGAGAGCGCGATGCGCACGAAGGAGCGGCAACGGGAGGCTGAGGAGCGGCGCACGCGCGAATTTGATGACATGTATCACAACGCGGTTGCGGACCGCGCACGGATGATTCGGGAACATGACCCCAAGTTCCGGCGGCCGACGCATCGCCCTCCCCCGGTGCGCCAAGTCGCCTCGGCCACTCCTCCCAAGGTGACCGGGGAGGTCAAAGGGGCTGTGGATGCGAGGACGCCAGAAGATCCAGACGCCGTGACCGCTGCCGCCGAATCAGCGAGTCAGTCTCCCGGTCCCACAGCTGCCCCGCCGAGCCCGACTTCGGAGGGGGAGGCACTGTAGAAAGACTTCTGAAAGTAAGTAGTAGTACTGTAGTGTAGTCAGATTAGGGTTCCTGAAGAGTGTGTGATTCCAACTCGCACAGTCCATGGTTGTTCAAGGCAGGAGAAATCGATCGTCATGGAAGTGCATCTGCGTAAAAGCCCACACGGTGCGTATCTGCAGCGGACGTCAACAACAACATCGCGACATTTGGCGGCAATTCAGTCGTTGCATGCGAAGCGAAATGAATTGGCTACCTTCCCGGCACGTGCCACCGTTTGCTTTCTTGCTACTTCCTTGCTTTTTTGCTCCACTCTTGCCAGCCCGGACCCAAACCGAGCATGCAAGCCAAACACGAAAGTTTGGAAGTTGTCGCGCTGAGCAATTGCAAAAAACCGAGTCGATGCCGGCCGCGGCACATAATGACTCGAAGGAGTGGGCTCCAACGGTCCAAACAGCTGGTACTCGACCTCGAGCCCTCACGGGAGACTCTGTCGTCGCAGTCACAGAAGAGACGGACACGGAAGCGAGGAAGCCGGCTGAAAAGCCGAAGGAGCCCATGAGGCATGAGATGCGCGTCATCGTGCGCGTGCGGCCGGCGGGCAAGACGGAGATCATCCATACGAGCTGCGACAGTAACGTGGGCGATTGGCTGCACGTGGACAAGCCGGAACCGACGGATGAGAAGTTTTCAACCGTGCTGGGCATGAAGTGCACGCAGCACGAGTGCTACATGGCCTGCGGCCCGCCGATGATCGCCTCGGCGCTCAAAGGGCGCAATTCGTTGTTGTTTGCGTATGGCCAGTCGGGCGCGGGCAAGACGTTCTCCATGTACGGCGCCGAGGGCGGCAAGAACCCGTCGAAGCTGGATGGCGTCGTGCCCGCGACTATCGCCGAGCTGTTTCGTCAAACCACAGCCATCGAAAAGGAGAAGGTCGGCAGCGTCAAGTATGCGCTCGGCGCGAGCCTGGTCGAGGTGCAAAATAAGTGGATCTTCGACCTGCTGCAAGACGCGGAGGAGAACGGCAACCAGCCGGCGATCCGCGCCCTTGGTCCGCACTTGATCGGGAACAAGATCGAGCGCATTTACTCGAGCCGCTCGCTGACGCACACGATCGAGCGCGGCATGCGGACGCGCGCGACGTCGCCCAATATCATGCACAAGCACAGCAGCCGCTCCCACTGCATTCTCATGCTACTCCTCGAGCGGCGCGAGTGCAACCTGTTTGCGACCAAGGAGGAGAAGGACACCGGCCGAGATCTGATCGACTCATCGATGTGCTCGTTTTACATGGTCGACCTCGCCGGCAGCGAGGCGTTCAATTACGAGACGGAGGAGAAGCACCACGTGCATCATCGGGGCATCAACGCAGGGCTGCTTGCGCTCGGGCGCGTCATCATGGCGATGAGCGACCGGCAAGAGCACGTGCCCTATCGGGACAGCGTCATCACGCAGCTCCTCCTCGGAGCTCTCGGTGGCGACAAGCCTTGCCTCACGGAAATGCTCTGCTGTCTCTCACCCTCGTCTGCGCATGCGGCCGACACGAAGTGCTCGATCTCGTACGCCAAACGGTGCGCGCTGCTCGAGAGGGAGAATGCCGTCGACGAGGTCGATGAGACCGAAGCCGAGGTTGCTGATGAGAAGGAGGGCGAAGCCGTCGCGAAGGAGAAGCAACTGGGCCATCCCGCCAACTCGCCGATGGCCAACGACGAATTCGATGAAGATGAGGAGGCGAATCGGCGTTGCGAGCTCATTGAGATCAAGGCAGGTGGCGTGTTCGCACGCACGTCGGGCGATCCGACGAACCCGCTTGTGCTCTATTTGCACGACGGCTCGAGCTCGAGTGCCAATTCAGCCACGTGGAACCCCCTCGTGACCGCCCTCTCTCTCGCCAAGCGTGAGTCCTTCAAGCTGCTCAAGGCGGCCAAAGACGCCCAGAAGGCCAGCAAGGCGGGCAGCGCGTCCAAGAGCAAGAAGGGCGCGGAGGGCGCGAAGGCGTCTGGCAGCAGCGCGGCGGCAGCAGCTGCGCAGGCGGCGGCGGTTTCAGCATCGGCGCAGGGTGCGGAAGACGACGCCGAGGACGTTGAGTTTGACGACCGCTTTGCTGTGCTTCGTGGAAAGCTCTCGAAGGCGTTGCAGCGGCGGCAGAAGGAGATCATGCAGACGCTGTGCTCATTGTGCCAATCGCTGCTGCTCGACCCGACGCGCCTCACCCGCTGCCGCCACGTGCTCTGTCGCTTGTGTGTGGAGCGATCCATCTTCTATCACCGCGAGTGTCCCGTGTGCGCGACGCCGTGCGGGCCGCCCGAGACCGACGCGGAGCATGACGCGGTGATGCGGCTGCGCATGCGCAGGACCTTCCGCAACGAGCCCGTGATGTCCACCGTGTGGAAGGCGCGGCTGGAGGAGCAGCAGTTGGAACGGCGGACCTCGATGCGCGTGGTCTTGGAGTATGGCTCGATCCTTGCGAGCGATAGCAAGCGCACCAAGGCGACGATGTTTGTGGGCGTGCTCAAGGACGCGCGCGGTACGCCTGTCCACCGCGGTGAGGAGTGCGTTCAGACGCAGGGCGCGACGATCGCGCAGCTCATCCACTGCGTGTCGTGTGACTATCACCCGAGCTCAGACGAGGATACACTGATGACGCTTAATGAGCCCAATAACACCTCGGATGAACGCTTCGGCTACACGTTCACGCGCCCGATGTCAGCGGGCTCCTTGTGCCACATGACCGTGCACTGGGCGAGTGAGATTAGCGTGGCGCCCCTCGAGATTCGGCACAAGCTCGGGCGCGTGCCTGTCGGCCGCTTCACGCGTCGCATCGTCGTGCAGTTCCCCGCGGAGCTTCCAGTGCTGCGCGAAGGCGCGGCCACCACGACGCCCACCTCCTTTGCGGAGCGGCGCTCGAAAGAGCTCTCGGGCTGGGTGCACTACACTGACGCCGCCACGGCCAAGGCGGTCGGGGCGAGCGCGCGCGTCCTCGTCGGCGCTTGGAGCGGCGGGAGCAAGGCGTGTGGAGATATCATTCTAACGTCGGGCAACGTCAAGGAGGCACGGATGGCGATTACTTCGGCAGAGTCGAACCGCGCTGCGGTGGAGTACGTTGGCATGATTGGCGAGGCAAATCTCGCGTTGTGCTTGGCCGCGAGCGAGGGGCTGCCCCTCAAGAGTGCCACCGCCAAAGCGGACGCGATCGCTCCCTTGAAAAAGGCGCGCAAGAAGGCGATCCTTGAGCGCAAGAAAGCTAGCAGCGCCGTGGCGCTGGCCGGAGTCACCGATGGGGACTCGCCCAAAGGGCTTCGGAGCGGTGGCTCGGCGTCGCCTGGGCGCCACAGCTCCGCAATCTCGCCGGCCCGAGGTGCAATCTCGCCGACCCGAGGTGCAATCTCGCCGGGCCGAGGTCAGCCGGCCTTACCCGGCCGCCCACGCCCCCCCACTTCGCCCACTCAGCAGCCCTCCCCTGGCTTCATGAATGGGTCGTCCGGCATCGCCATCGAGACGCCCCTGTCCATGGCAGCGGCGCCGATTCAGTCATGCGCGCCGGGAGGAAGTCTTGTAGGAAGTGGTGGAGGTGGCGCCTTCAGGCAGCAAACCTCCACAAGTTGTGAGCCTTCGTCCCGTTCTCCACGCAGCGAGCCGCCACCAGCTAGCAGCCACAAGCCTCGCCGCCCGATCTCAGCGCGAGGCTCCTCCGCGTCCCCTTCGTCGTCTCGAGGCATGTATAGCGCACGCACGTATGTGCCACGCCCTATCATGCCAGGCTCCAACGGATCGCGCTCCGCCCGGCGGCAGCGGTCGCCGCGCCGCGCGGAGTCGCCGCTCGGCGGCTGCAGTGGCAGCAGTGCCGGTGGCGATGGCAGCAGAAGCGGTGGCGGCGGTGGCGGCAGCAACGGCGGTGCCAGCAGCAGCCGCAGCGGGCGCTCCTCTGCAGACAAGTGTGTGCCCGCCGCCCGCCGCGCCTCGTACGACAAGGAGGAGCCGAGCGATTCCGAAGATATGGGGGCGTCTCTCCTTCTCAAGTCAGCCTCGTCCGCTTCAGACACGACATTCGTTCTGCTCTACGACAAGATGCTGGCCCTCATCGGGCCGAGCGCACCGCCCCATGCGCGCGCCGGCTTCCTCGACGAGCTCAACATGGCCGGGCACGGCTTTGACGAGCCGGCCGAGTTCTTTCACGTGGCGATCGACTTGCCCGGCTTCGGAAATACGAAGGCATCGATGCAGACCCTCAAGCGCGGCGCCGAGGAGAAACGCGTCGCCGACGAAGGAGCCGTCATGTCCCCCGAATTCATCGTTGAGGTGATCAAGAGCCTGGGCAAGCACTACGCCTACTGCATCGTGACTTCCGCTGAGTGTAGCGCCAGCGTCTTCTCGGCGCTGCTCGAGCGCCCCAATCTCGCCTCGTTCTTAGTGCTCAAGGAGCCGCAAGTCAAGGACTACGACGCGCTGCACTCGATCTTTCAGCCGACCCTGATCTTATCAGAGAGCCGACAGGCGGCATCCACGGATAGAATTGAGCAAGCGCTCATGAACAACTCCATCATCGAGTTCAGCAAGAAGACGAACCCCAACTACATCGTCAAGGATGCTTCAAAGGACATTCTCGCCTGGATGAAAGGCCGCAAGTGGCGAGGCCACCTGTCCGGATTTGGGCACTCGAAGATGCGCCCGCTGCTCACTCGCCTCGTCGGCGGCGTGCGCATGTGGAGTGGCGTGCGCGAGTATAGGCCCATCATCGATGCCACGCCCGCCGCCACGAGGGACAAGGAGGGCGCTGGGGGAGGGAAGCCGGAGCACGACCCCAAGGCTAGAAGGGCCGAAAGCCCACCAAGAGAGAGCGATACGAAAGAGGACATATATTAGGCGGTA
>Ga0209550_10003639_pt1 | contig 14678 bp, 12 predicted proteins | sample LauGreSuBDMM15SN_2_FD_187567 | JGI IMG/M metagenome (GOLD analysis project Ga0209550, IMG submission 187567) | Freshwater lake microbial communities from Lake Michigan, USA - Su13.BD.MM15.SN (SPAdes) (version 5) | ecosystem: Environmental > Aquatic > Freshwater > Lake | place: Lake Michigan...
AGTTTTGACTGTTGATCCAGTCCCTGTTTCTAAAACAATAACAGGTGCTTCGGCTGTTTGTGCAGGAGAAAGTAAAACACTCACCTATGGCGCGAATTCTGTTGGTGCCATCCAATGGCAATATTCTACTACTTCTCCTAATATAGCAGATTATTTTATTGACATTGATGGGGAAATAGGAGGAGTATATACAGCAAATAATTTACAAGAAACAACCTGGTTTAGAGTAAAGAATACTAGTGGGGTTTGTAATCCAATATATAGTCCTGCAGATCAGGTTGTGGTCAATTCACTTCCAAAGGCTGGTTATATCGACGGGGGTGACATTTCCGTATGTAAAACATCAAACACTACAGATTTGGCTTTGATTGGTTACGAGGGAACTATTCAATGGCAAAAAGCAACCGCTTTAACAGGAACCTATTCTCTTATTTCTTTAGCTACTAATGATACCTATACTGCATTAAATTTAACTGCTACTACTTATTTTAAAGCTGTTGTTTCTAGTGGAGTTTGTGAGAAAGTCGAAACAGATCCAGTTGTTATTACTGTTGATCCAACACCTGTTTCTAGAACAATAACAGGCGCATCGACTGTTTGTGTAGGAAGTAGCATAGAACTTAAATACGGCTCTGGTTCAGTTGGAGATATCCAATGGCAGTCTTCGACTTCTGGTACAGCAGATGATTTTTATGATATTGAAGGGGAAACGCAAGAGGATTATACTCCAACAGATTTACAGGAAACAACTTGGTTTAGGGTAATGAATACTAGTGGGGTTTGCGATTCTAAATACAGTTTAGCGGTTCAGGTTGTGGTCAATCCAATTCCATTTGCTGGTTATATCGACGGAGGGGATATTTCCGTATGTAAAACATCAAACCTTACAGAGTTGACTTTGAATGATTACGAGGGAACTATTCAATGGCAAAAAGCTCTAGATGCGGGAGGTTCTACTGGTACGTTTGCTAATATTACATCATCTAATAAAGATACCTATACTGCATCAAACTTAACTGCGACTACTTATTTTAAAGCTGTTGTTTCTAGTGGGGTTTGTGAGAAAGTCGAAACAGATGCAGTTATAATTACTGTTGACCCAACACCTATTTCTAAAACAATAACAGGGCCTTCACCTTTAGCTATTTGTGAAGGAAGTAGCATAGAACTTAAATACGGCGCGGGTTCCGTAGGAGACATGGTATGGCAATCTTCAACTTCTGGTACAGTAGATGATTTTTATGATATTGATGGCAAATGGGGAGAAATATATTTAGTAACAGATTTACAAGAAACAACATGGTTTAGGGTAATGAATATTAGTGGGGAGGTTTGCAATCCAATATATAGTCCTGCAGTTAAAGTTTTGTACTATCCACTTCCATCTGCGGGTTATATCGACGGAGGCGACATTTCCGTATGTAAAACATCAAATGTTACAGACTTAACTTTGAACTATTACGAGGGAACCATTCAATGGCAAAAGGCATTAGATATGGGAGGTTCTCCGGGTACTTTCGCAAATATCACATCAGCTACTAAAGAAACCTACACTGCATCAAACTTAACGGCGACTACTTATTTTAAAGCAGTTGTTTCAAGTGGAGTTTGTGAGAAAGTCGAAACAGATCAAGTTGTTATTACTGTTGATCCAACCCCTGTTTCTAAAACAATAACAGGTGCCTCAGCTGTTTGTGCAGGAGGCAGCAAAACTCTAACTTACGGCTCTGGTTCAGTTGGAGATATTCAATGGCAGTGTTCGATAACGTCTAGCTCGACTGGTTTTATTGATATTGATGGGGAAACGGAAGGAGTATATATAGTAACAAATTTACAGGAATCCGCTTGGTATCGAGTAATGAATAGTAGCGGTGTGTGCAATCCAATATATAGTCCTGCGGTTCAGGTTGTAGTTAATTTAAAACCAGTTATTGGTAACATTGAGGGGGGTAATGTTAATGTTTGTAAAACAGTCAATTCAACAATCTTAACTTTAAATAATTCTGTTGGAACTATTCAATGGCAAAAAGCCACCACTTTAACAGGAACCTATACTAATATTTCTTCAGCTACTTCGGCTAGATTTATAGCAGCTTCATTGTTGGCTACCACTTATTTTAGAGCTGTTTTGTCTAGTGGTGTTTGTACACAAGGAATCACCACGCCGATTGTACTATCGGTGGAGCCAACATCGACTTCTAAATTAATCACGGGTGCTTCGGCTGTTTGTGCAGGAGGAAGTAAAACTCTTATCTATGGCATTGGTTCGGTTGGAACCATCCAATGGCAGCGCTCAACAAGCTCTAGTTCGACTGGCTTTGTTGATATTAGTAATGAAAAAGGGATTATTTATTCTACAACTGATTTACAAAAAACGACTTGGTATCGAGTAAAGAATGGAACATGTGCCCCAGTCTATAGCCTATCAGTACAGGTTGTTGTTAATCCAAGTACCACACCGACCTTCAATCAAGTAGCAGCAGTTTGTTCAGGAACGCCACTGGCAACACTTCCAATGACATCGACTAATGCTATTAACGGAACATGGTCACCATCAATAAATAATACTACAACTACTACTTATACCTTTACTCCGACCGCTGGGGCTTGTGTCAATACAACTACGATGACTATAATAGTAAACACCACGCCACCTCCTACTGGGAATGTAAATCAAAGTTTTAATACAGATGTTCAAAAAATTGGGGACTTAGTAGTTGTTGGAAGTAACTTACATTGGTATAACTCTCTTGAAAATGCAATAGCAAATACCAATTCATTAGATTTAAGTACGATACTTGTTAAGGGAAATACATATTATGCAATGCAAACTATAAGTGGTTGCACTAGTAATTATCCTTTAGCTGTATTAGTTGGAGATAATCTTGGAACTACTATTTTTGATTTTAAAGAATTGCAATTTTATCCAAATCCTGTGGAAGATTATTTTACTTTAACTTATTCTGAAATAATTTCAGACATTCAGTTGTTTAATATTATGGGGCAATCGGTATTTATTGTGCATCCAAAGGCATTAAATCCAACGTTAAATATTGATTATTTACCGGCCGGAACTTATTATATGGAAGTTAAATCAAATAATAAAAAAGCAATTGTAAAAATAATTAAAAAATAAGGTGCTGGTTTTATGAATGTCTTTGTGGTGTTTCTAAAAAAATCATATCTAGGATTAACTGAGCCACCACTATAGACTTATAGTAAATAGATTTGGTTTAGTTTCTAATAATTTTATCTAAAACTGCTTTTTCGGGATAATTAATCACGTTTATTTTGATATCTTGATTTTTGATAGTTTTTCCTTCAATAACATATAATTTGCCACTTCCAATAACAATATTACTGTTGTCAAAATCTACATCACCATATTTTAATGTGTTTTTAATGTCGGCGGTGTCAATCCATTTTTCGTTTAATACTTGAGAAGCTTTGTCAGAATAATAAAATGGTTTGTTTCTTAAATCGTTCAAGACCCTAGCATTTGGAAAATAATTGCATCGGGTGTCTTTTCCGCTAAAAACGGCAGCTACAAAGAATAATCCCATTATTAGCCCTATCAAATAATAAGCGAAACGGTGTGCAAATTTCATAATTAAATTTTCGGCAAAGGTAAAATAAAGTTTATTTAAAACACTATTAAATTAATATCGTTATTAGGCAAATCAAACCAATCGCTAATTGCTCTATTAGTCAGAATTCCATGGTATAAATACACTCCATTTTTTAAGCCGTTGTTTCGTCTGATTGCACTTTCGATACCTCCATCTTCTGCAATTTGCAATAAATATGGGGTGAGGATGTTGCTAATGGAAAGTGAGGCTGTTTTTGAATATCTAGATGGTATATTTGGTACGCAATAATGTATAACATTGTTTTTGATAAAGGTTGGTTTTTGATGAGTAGTTACTTCTGAAGTTTCAAAGCAGCCTCCTGTGTCGATACTCACGTCAACAATTACAGCTCCTTTTTTCATATGTTCTACCATTGTTTCAGTAACCACAACAGGACAACGCTCCTTGCCACGCATAGCGCCTATGGCAACATCACATCTTCGAAGTGCTTTTAATAAAGATTTTGGATGGATGGTTGATGTAAAAATCCGCTGGTTTAAATTATTTTGTAAACGCCTTAGTTTTGTAATTGAATTGTCGAAAACTTTCACATTAGCGCCTAATCCAATAGCTGTTTTAGCAGCAAATTCACCCACAGTTCCAGCTCCAAGAATAACCACGTCAGTAGGTGGGACTCCAGTAATGTTTCCTAACAATAATCCTTTTCCAAATTCATTGGTAATCATCAATTCGGCAGCAATTAATATCGATGCGGTTCCTGCAATTTCGCTCAAGGATTTCACGGCAGGATAGGAACCATCTTCGTCCTTTATATATTCAAAGGCAAGAGCAGTAATTTTTTTTTGAATTAATGCCGAAAAATAAACTTTCTTTCGAGTCTTTAATTGAATAGCAGAAATAATAATTGTTTTGGGATTTATCATTTCTATTTCCGCCAAACTCGGGGGTTCAACCTTTAAAATAATAGGGCAGCCGAATACTTTTTTGGTGTCTTTTGTGATTTCTGCTCCAGCATCAGCATATTCTTTGTCAGAATAACTCGAGTTTTCTCCTGCCCCCGCTTCAATCATCACGCGATGACCTTGATAAGTTAATGAATTTACAGCGTCAGGAGTAAGGCAAATGCGACGTTCTTGGTAGCTAGACTCTTTGGGTATTCCAATAAAAAGTTCGCTTTTTTGACTCTTTATTTCAAGTTTTTCTTCTTGTGGTAATAACTGTTGTTTGGTAAATGGAGTTATTGACATCGGCTCTATTAAATTAGGAGTACAATTTACGTAAAAAGTTTAGATTTTGTATTTTTAATGTAAATAATTCAACTCATTTTTAGATGACGCTTACCGTCGGGTAGGAGTTTTATGAAAATTACCGAATGAATTTCTGGCACCAAATTAGATATTTTATCGGCCCATTCAATAAAACACCAATTTCCAGAATATAGATATTCATCCACACCCATATCTAAAGCTTCGATTTCTGTTTTTAATCTATAAAAATCAAAATGATAAACCAATTGATTATCATTAGTATGGTATTCATTAACTAAAGAAAAAGTCGGACTGCTTGTAGCTCCATAAACTCCTAATTCATTTGTTATTTTTTTTATCAAAGTAGTTTTGCCAACACCCATATTACCATGAAAAAGTATGATTTTATTTGGATTTTGTTCTAAAATTTTCTTGGCAACAACATTAATCTCGTCTAACGAAAAAGTAATTTCCATATCTGAAGTATTCAGTGTTTATTTCGGATTAAAAATCAAAAACGGGATGATCATTTCCTCCAAAGAAATCCCCCCATGTTGATAAGTGTTTTTGTAATAACTAACATAATGATTGTAATTATTGACATACGCCAAAAATAAATCATTTTTTGCAAAAATATATGAACTAGTCATGTTTACTGAAGGTAAACCAATTTTTTTAGGATCTTTAATAGCATAAACATCCCGATGTTCATAGGTTAAGCTTTTACCTGTTTTGTAACGCAAATTAACACTTGTGTTTTTATCTCCCACTACTCTCGTAGGATTTTTTACGTTTATCGTCCCGTGATCGGTAGTTAAAACTAACTTGAATCCCATTTTTTGGGCTTGCTGTATGATTTCTAAAAGTGGTGAATTTTTGAACCAACTTAAAGTTAATGATCGATAGGCTTTGTCGTCAGAAGCAAGTTCTTTTACTACGTCCATTTCGGTTTTAGCATGCGAAAGCATATCCACAAAATTATAAACTACCGTAATCAAATCATTGTTTTTTAATGATTTAAAAGTCTCTACTAATTTTCTTCCGGCCGCTAGATTAGTTATTTTGTAATAATCTTGCTTGATATTTAATCCTAATCGTTTTAATTGCGCAGTCAAAAATTCAGCTTCAAATAAATTTTTACCGCCTTCCTCGGGATCATTTTTCCAATATTGAGGAAACTGTTTTTCCATTTCAATAGGCATCAATCCAGAGAAAATAGAATTTCGGGCATATTGTGTGGCTGTTGGTAAAATAGCGTAATAGGGTACTTCTTTTTCCAGTTTATAATGATTACTTACCACACTCTCTAATATTTTCCATTGGTCATAACGTAAATTATCAATTACAATAAATAGTATAGGCTTGTCCTTTTTTACAATTTCCGGAGCTACTAATTCTTTGAATAAAGTATGAGATTGTATAGGTTTTTTTGATTTTGGGTCAAACCAGTCTTCATAATTGCGTTCTATGAATTTTCCAAATTGGGAATTAGCTTCTGCTTTTTGTGATTCCAAAATTTCGATCATACTTTGATCATTAATATTTTCGAGTTCCAATTCCCAAAAAACTAATTTTTTATACAATTCTACCCAATCTTCATGTGAATTGACCATAGCCATTTCCATAGAAATTTTTCGAAATTCCTTTTGGTAATCTAGAGTTGTTTTTTGGGAAACCAATCTCGAATGATCCAAGTTTCTTTTTAAACTTAACAAAATTTGGTTTGGATTAACAGGTTTTATTAAATAGTCTGCTATTTTTGAACCAATGGCCTCTTCCATAATATACTCTTCCTCACTCTTGGTAATCATAATCATCGGGATGGACGATTTTTTCTCCTTCATTTCTGAGAGTGTTTCTAAGCCACTCATTCCTGGCATATTTTCATCTAGAAAAACAATATCAAAATTATTTTCTTCAAATATATCAATCGCGTCTCTACCGTTATTACAGGTTGTGATACTGTAATTTTTCTTTTCCAAGAATAATATGTGCGATTTTAAGTAGTCAATTTCATCATCGACCCAAAGTATTTTTATAGTATCCATATTTTTAAAATATATTATGAAATAATCAATAAAGCTGCCAATTTACTTTTTTTTAAAATTAAAGTCGTTAATAGTGTTGTAATTTAATGATGTTTTAAGTGTTTAGCTAATATAATGTATAAGCAATTCTTTCTAATTGTAATGTTAGTTAAAACTAAAAACTTCGACACAAATTGCATGAATTTCAGAATATTTTTTAATTCACTGACAATCAAGTCTTTTTTATTAAACATGGCATAATTGTTGTTTTTAACTATATTAAAATTAATAGTTTACTAATGAAAAAAATAATTTTTATAGTAATTCCAATTCTAATCCTGTTTAGTAGTTTCGGGAATATATCAAGTCTTTCAGACAGAAAATCATCTGTATTATTTTTAGGAATTACAACGGAGCAAAGGCTTTTGGAGCGGGTTAAAACTATAAAGCAATTTGTTAACACAAATCTCAAATTCAATAACGAATTAGCTTTTTTTATTGACATGCGAATTATGTCAGGTAAAAATAGATTTATTGTGTATGACTTGAAAAATGATAAAATAGTCGATCAAGGTTTAGTTGCTCACGGAATTGGTTCTGAAACTCAAAACAATGAAGAATTAAAATTCAGCAACATTAATAGTTCTTTTTGTACCGCATTAGGTAAATATTATATTGGGAAAGATTATGTTGGTAGATTTGGAAAAGCCTATAAGTTATTTGGATTAGACACAACAAACAGTAATGCTTTTGAGAGAAGTATTGTGCTTCATAAATATGACAAAGTGCCTTATGAAGAACAAAATCAACCGATTTGCCATAGTCTAGGCTGTCCAATGGTAAATGAAATATATTATGGCCGAATTGAAAAATTAATTGATAATTCCAAAAGGAAAATAATTTTAGACATTTATTATTAATCCCAAATAACCTAGAAGGTTTACAAAGTAAAATTTTCTTAAAGCTCTAATTTTACTATATTTGTTGACCAAAATAAAACAGCAAAGTGAGCGAAGTTAATAAGCTAAAAATATTCAATGATCCCATTTATGGGTTTATTTCCATACCTAACGCCTTAGTTTACGATTTAATCCAGCATCCTTATTTTCAACGATTGCGTCGCATTTCCCAAATGGGTTTATCCTATTTGGTGTACCCTGGTGCAAATCACACCCGATTTCATCATGCTTTGGGTTGCATGCACATTATGCAAAAATCCGTCGACGTACTCCGTTTTAAAGGTGTTTCAATTTCATCAGAAGAAGAAAGTGCTTTGTATATTGCTATTTTATTACACGATATTGGTCACGGTCCATTTTCGCATGCCATGGAAAAAAGCATCGTAGAAGACGTAAATCACGAGGCTATTTCATCTTTGTTTATGAACCAATTAAATTTGGAATTTAAAGGTCAATTAAGTTTGGCAATTAAGGTTTTTAGAGGAGATTATCATAGGAGATTTATGTTACAGCTCATTTCCAGCCAATTGGATATGGACCGAATGGATTACTTAAAACGTGATAGTTTTTATTCAGGTGTAGCAGAAGGAAATGTTAATTCCGAAAGATTAATCCAAATGATGAATGTTGTAGACGATGTTTTGGTCATAGAAGAAAAAGGCATTTATTCGGTTGAAAAATTCTTGATGTCTAGACGATTGATGTATTGGCAAGTGTATTTGCATAAAACCAGCTTAGTGGCCGAGCTAATTTTGACTAAAGTCCTAAAACGCGCTAAAGAACTGACTCAAAAAGGGATTGTATTGCCCTGCAGTGAACCCTTATTTTTTTTTATGCAGCACAAAATCACAGCTCAAACATTCAATAGCAAAAATTTAGAATTATTTTCCCAATTAGATGATTTTGATATTATTAGCGCCTTAAAATCTTGGCAAAAACAGGATGATTTTATATTGTCATCGTTGAGTAAAATGATTATAAATAGGGATTTGTTAAAAATTAAAGTGAGTGATGCAAAAAGTTCAAAAGAAGAATTAAAACTGCTGAAAGAAATATTTGCATCAAAACACAATATTTCATTGGAGGAAACTAGTTATTTTATTTTTAAAGGCAAGATAAAAAACCAAGCCTATAGCATTGAAGCAGAACCCATACGAATTCTTAAAAAAGACAAGACAATTGCAGATGCTGTAGAAGCCTCGGATCAATTGAATTTGAAGTCGTTATCTAAATTGGTAACCAAATATTATATATGTTTCCCAAAACAACTTGTATAAAAACCAATATTTAAAATCTATTTTTTATATTTTTGTCGGGATGAAATTTACAGTAGAGCAAACCGTATATTCATTTCAGAAATTTACCAAAAATTGTTTTTGATACAGAAGAATTAAATATGTATAAATAAGAATACTTAGTCAATTAGTCAGGTTTAAATTTAGAAAGTCAATTCACAAATTCTAAACCAAAAACTTATAACTGCTAAGTCTTCTTAAACTTAAAAACTTAATAATTATGGTTAAACAGAAGACCATCAAAACAGAAATTTCGCTAACGGGAGTTGGTTTACATACAGGAAAAGAAGTTAAAATCACTTTCAAGCCTGCACCAATAAATAATGGTTTTACTTTTGTTCGAATAGATTTAGAGGGTCAGCCCATTATAGAGGCTGATGCAAATTATGTTGTTAATACGCAAAGAGGAACTAATTTGGAAAAATTAGGGGTTAAAATTCAAACTCCAGAACATGTTTTGGCGGCATTAGTTGGGAGTGATTTAGATAACATCATTATTGAATTAGACGCATCCGAGCTTCCTATCATGGATGGTTCTTCAATTCACTTTGTTAAAGCTATTGAAAAAGCCGGAATTCAAGAGCAAGAAGCTAAAAGAAAAATATATGTGGTAAAGGAAATAATTTCTTTTATTGATGAAGAAACAGGCAGTGAGATATTAGTGATGCCTAGTGATGATTTTCAAGTAACTACCATGGTTGATTTCGGCACTAAAGTATTAGCTACTCAAAATGCAAATTTGAAAAATATTGCTAATTTTAAAACTGAAATTGCTGATGCTAGAACCTTTAGTTTTCTTCATGAACTAGAATCACTTTTAGATGACGGACTCATAAAAGGGGGCGATTTGAACAATGCTATTGTGTATGTTGATAAGGAAATATCTGAAAAAACGATGAATAGCTTAAAAATTGCTTTTGGGAAAGAAGAGATATCAGTTAAACCGAATGGTATTTTAGATAATCTTACATTGCATTATCCAAACGAAGCTGCTAGACATAAATTACTAGATGTTATTGGTGATTTATCTTTAATAGGTACGAGAATTCAAGGCAAGGTGATTGCTAATAAGCCGGGTCATTTTGTAAATACGCAGTTTGCCAAAAAAATGGCTAAAATTATTAAAATAGAGCAAAGAAATCATGTTCCTGTTTATGATTTGAATTTAGAACCTTTGATGGATATTCACAAAATAATGTCCATATTGCCTCATAGACCTCCATTTTTATTTATAGACAGAATTTTAGAAATGTCCGAAAGTCATATTGTAGGTATGAAAAATGTCACAATGAACGAAGGTTTTTTTGTAGGTCATTTTCCAGGTGCTCCAGTTATGCCAGGTGTTATTATTGTAGAAGCAATGGCACAAACAGGAGGGATATTAGTATTGAACACAGTGCCAGACCCAGAAAATTATTTGACTTATTTTATGAAAATTGACAATGTCAAATTTAAGCATAAAGTGTTACCAGGTGATACCTTGACTTTTAAATGTGATTTAATAACTCCTATAAGAAGAGGGATTTGCCACATGCAAGCCAATGCTTACGCCAACGGAAAACTAGTTGCCGAGGCAGAATTGATGGCGCAAATAGCTAAAAAATAAAAATATAAACGGCTAAGGACTATTTAACTTTTTCAAAAGAAGAAAACCTTAAGCAAAAAAAAGTAAAGATGAATCAACCTTTAGCATATGTTCATCCCGGAGCAAAAATAGCAAAAAATGTAGTTATTGAACCTTTTACAACTATTCATAATAACGTAGTTATAGGTGACGGTACTTGGATAGGCTCCAATGTAACCATCATGGAAGGAGCTAGGATCGGAAAAAATTGTAATATATTTCCTGGAGCTGTACTATCTGCAGTTCCTCAAGATTTAAAATTTGGTGGGGAAGATTCACTAGCAATTATTGGCGACAATTGTACCATTCGAGAATGTGTTACTATTAATCGAGGTACAATCGCTTCTGGTCAAACAGTTGTAGGAAATAACTGTTTAATTATGGCAGCTGCCCATATTGCTCATGATTGTCATATTGGCGATAATGCTATTATTGTTAATGGAGTTCTTTTGGGAGGACATGTAACGATTGGTAAATATGCAATTATAGGAGGTTTGTCTGCTGTACATCAATTTATAAGTGTTGGAGATCATGCAATGATTTCAGGAGGTTCGCTCTTAAGAAAAGATGTTCCCCCCTTTACAAAAGCGGCGAAAGAACCATTGTCTTATGTAGGTATTAATTCAGTTGGATTAAGGAGACGTGGTTTTACGACTGAAAAAATCAGGGAAATTCAAGAAATATATAGAATTTTATATCAAAAAAATTACAATACATCTCAGGCGATTGGTATTATTGAAGCTGAAATGGAAGCTACTAATGAGCGCGATGAGATATTGGATTTTATTAGAAATTCATCCAGAGGAATTATGAAAGGGTATTCCGGCAATTCATAATATTAGGTTTTCAGATACATTAAACAATACTTAATTTAAACAAATAAACATAAATGGCATCAACATCAGACATTAAAAACGGATTGTGTATAAAATACAACAACGATATATATAAAATTATAGAATTTCTTCATGTTAAACCTGGAAAAGGACCTGCTTTTGTGCGAACAAAATTAAGAAGTTTGACTAATGGAAAAGTTTTGGACAACACCTTTTCAGCAGGTCACAAAATAGAAGAGGTTCGAGTTGAAAATCATAAATTTCAATATTTATACCCAGAAGGCGATGTATTTCATTTTATGAATGTAGAAACTTTCGAGCAAATTTCACTTAATAAAAACATTTTGGATTCTCCTGATTTATTGAAAGAAGGAGAAAATGTTATGGTGAGTATCAATACCGAAACTGATTTACCACTTTCGGTAGATATGCCGGCTTCTGTTGTTCTTGGGGTAACTTATGCTGAACCGGGAATAAAAGGAAACACTGCTACGAATGCTACAAAATCAGCTACGGTTGAAACTGGCGCAACAGTAAATGTTCCTTTATTTATTAATGAAGGCGACAAGATTAAAATTGATACGACCTCTGGAAATTATATGGAACGCGTAAAGGAATAAATAGTTTCTAGTAAAAAAAGGTTATACGTTTAGATAAACGTATAGCCTTTTTTACTTATATCTAAAATTAAATGAAATTCCCAAAAATACATACGTTAAAAGAAATAGCCAAAATCATCAACTGTGAATATGTTGGAGATGCTGATTTTTCAGTTTCTGGAATGAACGAAATTCATGTTGTGGAAATTGGCGATATTGTTTTTGTTGATCATCCAAAATATTATGATAAAGCTTTAAATTCGGCAGCAACAACTATTTTGATAAACAAAAATGTGAGTTGTCCTGAAGGTAAAGCCTTATTGATTTCTGAAGATCCTTTTAGGGATTTCAATACATTAACGAATCATTTTAAGCCTTTTAAATTTTCCAATGTGGCTATTTCGGCTTCCGCCAAAGTAGGGGAGGGAACAATAATCCAACCCAATTCTTTCATCGGAAATCATGTTGTCATAGGTAAATATTGCGTGATACATTCCAATGTTTCTATTTATGACCATACTTTAATAGGCGATAACGTGATAATCCATGCTGGAACTATTCTGGGAGCAGATGCATTTTACTATAAGAAACGTCCTGAAGGCTACGATCAGTTAATTTCAGGCGGGAGAGTGGTTATAAAAAACAATGTTGGAATTGGTGCTCTGTGTACTATTGACAAAGGAGTTACAGGTGACACTACTATTGGAGAAGGAACAAAAATTGACAATCAGGTACACGTTGGACACGACACGGTCATCGGAAAAAAATGCCTAATTGCTTCTCAAACCGGGATTGCAGGTTGTGTAATAATTGAAGATGAGGTTACTATTTGGGGTCAAGTAGGGACCACTAGCGGGATTACGATAGGTGCAAAGGCTGTTATTCTTGGTCAGACAGGCGTTACAAAATCTGTAGAAGGAGGAAAAAGTTATTTTGGAACCCCTATAGAAGAATCAAGAGAAAAATTGAAACAATTGGCTAATATTAAAAAGATACCAGAAATTTTAAGTAAATTGAAATAAATAAATTGAGAAATTATTTTCAAAAGTGTACTTTTACACAATAATTTAAAAAATACATAAAAATATATAACATGAGTGTTTTAGTTAACAAGGATTCCAAAATAATTGTACAAGGGTTTACAGGTAGCGAGGGTACTTTCCATGCGTATCAAATGATTGAATATGGCACAAACGTTGTTGGTGGTGTTACCCCAGGAAAAGGAGGAACAACCCATTTAGATCGTCCCGTTTTCAATACCGTAAAAGATGCCGTTGAACAAGCAGGTGCAGATACAACTATCATTTTTGTTCCACCAGCTTTTGCTGCCGATGCCATTATGGAAGCAGCTGATGCCGGTATCAAAGTAATTATCACAATCACTGAAGGAATTCCTGTTGCGGATATGATAAAAGCAAATAATTATATCAAAAACAGAAACTGTAGATTAATAGGTCCAAACTGCCCAGGTGTTATAACTCCAGGGGAAGCTAAAGTAGGTATTATGCCAGGTTTCGTTTTCAAAAAAGGTACAGTGGGAATTGTTTCAAAATCTGGAACTTTAACATATGAAGCTGCTGACCAAGTGGTAAAACAAGGATTGGGAATCACCACTGCAATAGGAATTGGTGGAGATCCTATCATTGGAACCACAACAAAAGAGGCAGTAGAATTATTGATGAACGATCCAGAAACTGAATGTATTGTCATGATTGGTGAAATTGGTGGTCAGCTAGAAGCAGATGCTGCGCAATGGATCAAAGCAGATGGAAATCGCAAACCGGTTATTGGGTTTATTGCTGGAGAAACTGCTCCCAAAGGACGTACGATGGGTCACGCGGGTGCGATTGTTGGTGGTGCAGATGACACTGCTGAAGCCAAAAAACGCATTATGAGAGAATGTGGAATTCACGTGGTAGACTCTCCTGCAGAAATTGGAAAAAAAGTAAAAGAAGTTTTGGGATAGTCTGAAACTACATTTAAAATCTTATACCTCACGGTTTTCGTGGGGTATTTTTTTAATATAACAGAAAATATACATGTATAAAGAATTAAAAAAATTCAAAGTTAAAAATCAGTTTGATTACACCATTGATGATAGTTTAGAGGAAGTCTGTAACGCAATAGAAATAGGAAGCGGAATTTTTCTTGTGTGCGCAATTGATGGGGAAGAGAAAGAATTGATTATGGTGGGTTCAACTGGAACAATACAAAATGATGGAACCCTAAAAAGTAAAAATGGGGGTTTGCATGACAAAATCGTAAACGGACACCAATTTGCCAAAACAGGAAGAAAATATTCTTGGCCAGCACAAATGAAACTGGAAAAAATAGAAAGGTTAGAAGTGTATTGGTATGAAACCTTCAACGAAAAAAATAAAGTAATACCAACTTTTATCGAAGGGCAAATTTTACAAAATTTCTTAGATGAAAATGGAAGATTGCCAAGGTGGAATGTTGCTTTTTAGTTTAGAATAATTAAAAACTGACAATGCCCATAC
>Ga0209550_10003640_pt1 | contig 14676 bp, 9 predicted proteins | sample LauGreSuBDMM15SN_2_FD_187567 | JGI IMG/M metagenome (GOLD analysis project Ga0209550, IMG submission 187567) | Freshwater lake microbial communities from Lake Michigan, USA - Su13.BD.MM15.SN (SPAdes) (version 5) | ecosystem: Environmental > Aquatic > Freshwater > Lake | place: Lake Michigan, USA...
CTACGACACCGGCAAGAAGACGTTCTACGACTCCGTGAAACGCACGATCCGCACGGCGTAGTTTTCCGCCAACGCTGATTTGCACAAACCCGGCGACTCGTCCGCTCCACATCGTAGCGGACGAGGTCACGAGGCCGTTCCCCATCGTAGCGGACGAGCTCACGAGGCCGTTCCCCATCGTAGCAGACGAGCTCACGAGGCCGTTGCACATCGTAGCGGACGAGGTCACGAGGCCGTCCTCGCATGGGCTCTCCGCGCCCAGGAACATCGCCGGCCTCATAACGCCATCCCTCCACCGTCAATCATCGCGGATCACACTTCGCTGCTCACTCCCCGCTCGCTCGCTGCTTACTCGGTCTGCCCAACGTCGCCACTTTCCCAGGCTTCCTCTCTCCATCGCTCTCCATCGCTCTCCACCATCCCATGAAAATTCCCGCCGCTCACTCGCCACCCTCGCCAATCCCGTTTCCCTCCCTCCGCGCCCCGCTCGCCGCCGCCGCCATTTTCCTTCTCTCCATCTGCCTCCCCTCCCCCGCCCTCCGTGCTGCCGACGACTATCCGCCGGGCCCGGATTCCAAAGTGCAACCCGGCGTGCCCCAGGGCGAACTGATCAAATTCGAATTCGCATCCTCCAAGATTTTTCCCGGCACCACTCGCGAGGTCACGATCTACGTCCCGCGCCAATACGACGCCACCCAGCCCGCCTGCGTCTACGTCAACCAAGACGGCGTGCAGTGGAGCGCCCCCACCGTCTTCGATAACCTGATCGCCCGCCGCGAAATCCCCGTCCTCATCGGCGTCTTCGTCCGCCCCGGCGTCGTCAAAACTGCCACGCCCGCCACCGCCCTCGATCGCTTTAACCGCAGCTACGAATTCGACGGCCTCGGAGACGCCTACGCGCGTTTCCTCCTCGAGGAAGTCCTCCCGGCCGTCGAAGCCAAGACCACCGCCGACGGCCGCGCGATCCGTCTTTCGAAATCCGGCAACGACCGCGCCATCGGCGGCTCCAGCAGCGGTGCCATCGCCGCCTTCACCGCGGCGTGGGAACGTCCCGCAGAATTCTCCCGCGTATTCAGCGTCGTCGGCACCTACGTCAGTCTCCGCGGCGGCGACCGCTATCCTGGCCTCATCCGCAAGACCGAGCCGAAAGCTCTCCGCATTTTCCTCCAGGACGGCGCCAACGATAACAATATCTACGGCGGCGATTGGTGGATGGCCAACCAGACCATGCAGCGCGCCCTGGCCTACGCCGGTTACGACCATCGCCACGTCTGGGGCGACGGCGGCCACAACGGCAAACACGGCACGCAACTGTTCCCCGATGCGATCCGCTGGCTCTGGCACGCTTGGCCCCAGCCGGTCCGCGCCGGCCGCGCGCCCCTCGAGCGCCTCGGCCCGCTCCTGATTGCCGGCGAAGCATGGTCACTCGTGGGCGAGGGTTACCGCCTCTCCGAGGGCACCGCCGTCAACGCCAAGGGCGAGGTCTTCTTCACCGACATCCCCGCGAGCAAAGCGTATAAGATCGGCCGTGACGGAAAACCGGCCGAGTTCATCGCCGACACCAAACGCACCAACGGCCAAGCCTTCGGACCCGACGGCCGCCTCTACGCCGTCGCCACCGGCACGCGCGAAATCCTCGCTTACCCCGCCAACGGCGGCGCGCCCACCGTGATCGCCTCCGAAATCGCCGGCAACGACCTCGTCGTCGCCCACAACGGCAACCTCTACGTTACGAATCCGCCCGCCGGCGGCTCCAACGAACCGAGCAAAATCTGGCTCATCAAACCCGACGGCACGAAACAAGTCGTCGACACCGGCCTCAAGTTCGCCAACGGCATCACGCTCTCGCCCGACCAGACGCTGCTCTACGTCGCCGACTACCGCTCGCACTGGGTTTACAGTTACGTCATCCAGCCCGACGGCACGCTCGCCCACAAACAGCGCTACTTCCACCTGCACTCCCGTGACGAAGACGACGAGAGTTTTGCCGACGGCCTCAAAGTCGACCGCGACGGCAATCTCTACGTGGCCACGCGCCTCGGTATCCAGATCTGCGACCAAGCCGGCCGCGTGAACGCGATCATCCCGACTCCCAACGGCCGCATCACCAACCTCGTCTTCGGTGGGGAGAATTTCGATACGCTGTATGCCTCCTGCAACGACAAGGTCTATAAACGAAAACTAAAAGTCCGCGGCACCAACGCTTGGGAGCCCCCGCACAAACCCGCTGCGCCGAAGCTCTGACCCTTCACTTGTGCGGTGCAATGCTCCGGCCAAGTTGCGCTCAAGATACCAGTGAATCGTCCTCGCCGAAGATCTGACCCTGACCGCCGCGTTCGCAGAGCTGCGGACCAATCCGTGGTTTCACTGCTGAGTCCGCTTGATTGACGCCCCGCGCACGCGCTCAATCGTTATCCCGTGCTTCGCAACCTTGCCATCGACTTCGACTCGTTCTTCGCGTCCGTCGAGCAGCAGGATCGCCCCGAACTGCGCGGCCGGCCCGTCGGTGTCGCTCCCATCCTCGCCGAATCCACCGGACTCATTGCGGTCAGCGGCGAGGCGAAAAAACTCGGGCTCAAGCGCAACACCCGCGTCGCCGAGGCGCGCCAACTCTGCCCGGGCCTCGTCATCGTAGAGTCCCGCCCCGAGGTCTACATCGACTACCATCGCCGGCTCAAAGCCATCATCGAGTCCTGCGTGCCGGTGAAAAAAATTCAGTCCATCGACGAGCTGGAGTGCGAACTCACCGCCGACTTCGCCGCCGATCCTGCGCGCGCCCGCCAACTCGCTTTCGCGATCAAAGCCAAAATCGCCCGCGAAGCCGGTGACCACGTGCGTTGTTCGATCGGCATCGGCCCGAACTGGTTTCTGGCCAAGGTCGCCTCCGACATGGAGAAACCCAACGGCCTCGTGGTCATCGACGATGCCGACATCCCGGGAAAACTCCTGCACCTCAAGCTTACGGATTTTTGCGGCATCGGCGAAGCCATGGAGCAACGCCTGCGCGCCGCCGGTATCGACACCGTCGCACAACTCTACCGCACGACCGCCGCACAACTCCGCGCCGTCTGGGGCAGCGTCGAAGGTGCGCGCTTCCACGCGTGGATGAACGGCGGCCTGCAGGAGCGCGCGCCGACCGAGCACAACACCATCGGCCACGGCCACGTCCTCCCGCCCGCCGGCCGCAACAGCGAGACCGCCCTCGCCGTCCTCCACCGCCTGCTGCAAAAAGCCGCGATGCGCCTCCGCCACACCGGCCACTACGCCGGCCGCCTGAGCGCCTCCGTGCGTTACACGGACGACACCCGCTGGGGCGACGACCGCCATTTCAACGAGACGCAGGACACGCTCCATTTCACGCACGTGCTTAACTCTCTCTGGGCGGCGCGCCCTCGCGCGCACCAGCGGCTCGCACCACTCCAAATCGGCATCGTGCTCGGCGATCTCCTCGAAGGCACCGCGCACACCGGCGACCTTTTCGCCGCTGAAACTGAAAACACCCGCACGCGCCTCCACTCCGCCGTCGACACGCTTAACAAAACCTTTGGCAAAAACTCGGTCTACTTCGGCGGTGCCCACGGCGCGACCGACTACGCCCCGATGCGCATCGCCTTCACGCGCATACCCGATCCCGAGCTCGAGGAGATCGACCGCTCGCTCAACCGCCGCCTGCGTCCAATTAAAGGCTCTCCGCCCGACGCTTCGGCCGACGAATAGCTGCCCATGCCCCCGCGACCCACGGGGCGCCGGAGTGTGCAGATTGCCCTTTCGGCCAAGCCGTTTTTAGGTTCGCGTAAAAGAGCGCGCGGGAGCGACTACGCCACGATGGACGACCGCGGCGCGCGATCCCCAAAATCAAATCCGCAATCTGACCGGCGCCTTTCGACCGCTTGACTCGCATCACCTAGAGGAATCTATATCTTGCATGGCCACACTGTCGTTCCACGCCTCTGCTGTCACGGCTCGTAAGATCCGCTCTGCTGCGCGGAAACGCGGAATCCCCATGTCCCGCTTTCTGCGTGAAACCGCCGAGCGGGCCGCCGATGGCGAACCGGTCAGTGGTCTCGGCCGCGAATTGGAGAAACTCGCCATCGACGGCTTGGCCTTCGCCGCGCTGGCCCGCGTCCGCTCTCGCGCTGCGGCCACGGGCCTCGATAAAATGACGCCCCGGCAAATCACCGCGGTGATCAAGGCCACCCGTCACGCTCGCCGTGCATGAGGCCGGTCGTGCTCGATACCAGCGTGGTCGTGGCCGGACTCATCGCGCGGCGCGGGGCCGCCTCGGCGCTGGTTGAGGCCTTCTTTGCCGACCGCTTGCACCTCGCCTACACGTCGGCGATTTTGGGCGAGTATGCGGAGGTGTTGGCCCGACCTGAGTTTGCCGGGGTTATTGCACCCAACGATCGGATTGGGATTATCCTGAAACTCCGCGCCTCCGGTTTCCTCATCGAACCCGCTGCAGTGCCAATAGCGGCGTGGCCCGACGTGGACGACCTGCCCTTCGTTTGTGCTGCGCTCGCGGTCGAAAGCAAAACGATCATCACCCTCAATCCCCGCGATTTTGCTCCCGCAGCAGACTTCGGCGTTCGGGTGCTTTCACCTTCGCAAGGCCGACGCGAATGTTTGTGACCAAGCCCAAACGCTCGGCCGGTGTGAACGGCTGCTCCCCTCTCGGACTCAGCTTCGTTGCGTCCCCTCCCTTTTTAGCGACCGAGTTTTGATTGATCGCACCGACTCACCTCACTTCCGCCGCCGCCCGTTTTCCGCGACACGGTCCCACGTTTATCGCCCAATGAAGTCCCCGCTAAGCCCATCATTTCTCGCCTGTCTCTTCGCGCTCACCGGCCTCTCAGTCTTACGCGCCCAGACGCCGGCGCCCCCGCGCCCATCCCCGTCACCATCACCGTCGACGCCGCGAAATCAGCCGGCGCGCCTCGCCCCATCTAGCGTTTCTTCGGTGCCGACGAGCCCAACTACGCCACGATGAAGGACGGCCGCAAACTCCTCTCCTTCCTTGGCGAACTAAAACCCAAGGACGTCTTCTTTCGCATCCACAACCTCCTCAACACCGGTGACGGCACGCCCGCCCTCAAGTTGGGCAGCACTCACGCCTGCACCGAAGACGCCACCGGCAAGCCCGCCTACAGCTGGACCGCGGGCACCGCCACCCTCCGTTTCAATCTTCCCCGCCAAGGCGTCTCCCTCCTCGTGCTCGAAGTCCCCTGAGCGCCGTCGCAGTTGCGGTCCAAGGCGCGACATCCCGCAAGCGAAAGCAAAAGAATCCACGCATGGTTCACCGCTGTTTTCAGAGTGAAGCGTGTGTCGCAGCTGTTCTGATCCGAACCAAACCCTGAACGACGACGGCGGCGTCAGCTCGCCTTCACAGCCGACATGTTGCCCGATCCACCCGGCACGATAACCTGAAGTCAACCCGACGTCAGGGTCGCCGTTGTACTCCCCGCCAGTGCGCTACTCGCGCGCGGGCTCCCCGCCCACCGCGCTACCAAAATCGCCCCATCATCGCCCTCGGCTCCGCATCACAAAATCGTGCTCGTTCCTGGTCTCTTTCCGCTTTCTTCTTCGGCCCTCCCGCGCGGAATATCTCCGTGCCACCGAACGTCCGCATTTCCGCTACCACCCACTCTCATGCTCGGCCGACTCACCCTCCTCCTCGCCTTCGCCAGCTCACTCGCCGCCGTCGATCCCACGGCGCTCGACGCCGCCCGCGTCCTCTACAACCAACGCGGCCAATCCGCCGAAGCCCAAAAAGCCTTCGAAGCCCTCGCTACCGCCGACCCAAAAAACGCCGACGTAAATTTCTTTCTCGGCCAACTCGCCAACCGCCGCAACGACCCCGCCAAAGCCCTCACCTACTTTCAGGCCGCCGTCGCCGCCGCTCCCACCGAAGCCCGCCACCACCACGGCCTCGGCGACGCCTTCGGTCGCAGCGCCGTAAAGGCCGGGATTTTGTCCCAGCTCGGCCTCGCGAAAAAGTGCGTCGCTGCCTACGAGCGTGCCGTCGCCCTCGAGCCGACCAACCTCGATTTTCGCGCCAGCCTTTTTGAATTTTACCGCAGAGCCCCCGGCATCGCTGGCGGCGGCCTCGACAAGGCCACCGCTCAGGCCGAAGCCATCACCAAGATCGATGCCCAGCGCGGTCGCTTCGTTTTCGCCACGCTGTACGTCGGTGAAAAAAAATACGCCGAAGCCCTCGCCCAATTCGAAGAAGCCCTGAAAGCCAACCCCGATGACTACACCTGCCTCTACCAAATCGGCCGCCTCGCCGCCGTCACCGGCCAATACCTCGACCGCGGCCTCACCTGTCTCCGCCGCTGCCTCGAACTCCCGAGCCCCGATTCCCCCAACACTCCCGGCCACGCCGCCGCCCACTGGAGCATCGGCACCATCCTCGAAGCGAAAAAAGATCTCCCCGCCGCCCGCGCCGCCTACGAGGCCGCCGTGAAGCTCGAACCCCAATTCACCCCCGCCGCCGCCGCCCTGAAAAAACTAAAGTAGGTCAGGTCTCCCACCCTCCCCGCCTCCGTCTCGTTCTCGTTCCCCATAATCGTTCTCATTCTCGTTCTCCTTCTCCTTATCGTTCTCCTTCTCGTTCTCCATAATCATTCTCATTCCCCGTCCTCCCTTCTGCCCCTCACCAAAGCCTAGCACTCGTCCGGTCCTTCACCCCACCCCTCACCGTCGCGCACGGATTCAATCCCACCGCGATCCGCTCCCATTTGTGAATTCCGTGGATGATCAAAGCGGCCGACCTGGGCATCACCGAACTTCCAGCCGGGGGTCGGGAGGTCTGAGATTCAGTCGATATCGCCCGACCCACCCCGCGCGATTTACATAAGCACATTCACGATCGCGTTCCCGATGCCCACGAGTGCCGCGCCCGAGATCAATCCCGCGCAAATCGGCTCGCAGCCTTCCACCCAAATGTCGTGTGCGCGTGAACCCGGCTCCAATTTCTTGCGCGCCTGCCACCAAAAAATCAGCGCGCCGATCCACATCGCGAAACACGATTCCGGCGGCAGCACCACGCCCAGTCCCACCGACACCGCTGAAATCGGGAAACGCCCTTTGGTCTTGATCCGCAAGACCTCAAACGCCACCGCCGCCACCGCCGCCACGATCATCGAAAGGATCGCCGAGGGCGGCAGATTGCTCACGCCTTTCGCGATCAGGTCAGCCACGCCTTTGCACTGAAGCGCACCGGGCATCGCAAACTGATCGGACACAATCGTCTCCACCGAGCGCACCCCGGCCGAATCCCGCGGCAGAAAGAGCAGAAAAAACAGCGGGGTCGACGCGATCGCGCCCGCGAAAATTCCGATCACGTGCCCGATCGCCTGTTGCCGCGGCTTCGCTCCGAGCATGTAGCCGGGCTTGATATCCGAGAGGAGATTGGCCGCGTTCGACGCAATCTCCGCCGTCATGCCAGCGCGGATCAAATTGCTCGCCGGATTCGTGCGGTCGATCGCCCCCATCGTAAATTGCGTGATCTTCGAGAGCGACCCCGTCGGCGTCCACGAGGTGAGCGCCATGGAGCTCGTGCAGATCACCGTCAGCACGAAAATCAGCGGTAGCGAGATGAACGCCAGTAGCCAGGGTACACCGAAAAATTCATGCGTCACCCACGCGCCAAGCACACTGAAGATCGGCACACCGACAAATGACATCCACAACGGCAGCTCGATGTGCGCGAGCGGATCGTCCACCGCCACCGCCGCGGGCCCGGCGCCGGAACGGCGGCGGAGCGACTTGAACGCGTTGGTGAACACTTCCGGTTTCGCCATCAGACTCACGAGCGAGCCCACCACCATCATCGTCACGCCCCACCACAACGACCACTGGTTCACAATTTCACCGCGGGAGATCTGCACCAGTTTGCCCGCCGGATTCGTGTAGGCCTTGATATCGCCACGCTCGATCATGATCGGTGCCAGCACGGCGAAGTTGATAAACGCGCCAAGGATGCAGCTCGTCGCCACGCGGATCCCCATCAGCCCTCCCACCCCTAGCATGGCCGCATCGAGCGTCAGGCGCAGCCCCAACTGCCGCACATCCGTGCCCAGAATCTTCGGCGTCCACAGCGCATATTTTGCCGCAAGGTTGTGGTAGTAGGTATCCAGGCGCTCGAGGAAATGCCAGGGCGCCTTCATCCCCGCCCACTGGTCCATGCGCAGAAGTTTGAACTGCACGAGGGTCATCCACCCGTCGCTTGCGAGAAATTGATACACACCCGTCAACGCACCCGTCACTCCGAGCAGTTTCGCTTTGAACATCCCGGTGTCACCCTTCCCCGTGTAGAGCGTGTCGAGCACCACGCCACAGGCCCGGCCTTCGGGAAACGGCAACTGATCCTCGTTGATAAATCGCCGCTTGAGCGGAAACGCCACCAACACACCGAGGATCGAAATCACCACGTTCCACACGATCAACTGCCACCACGGCACGATGCGGCCCGTCACCAACATGTACGCACCCATGCTCGAAACGAGCGGAGTGATCATATAGCCCGCCGCCGTCGCGATCGACTGCGTACAGTTGTTCTCCAGAATCGTAAAATCCTTCGCGATGCCGATGCTCGCCAGCCCGCGAAAAAGCGCGAACGCCAGAATCACCGACGTCAGGCCCACGCCGATACTGATGCCCGTTTTTCCGCCGATGTAGAGCGCCGTCGCCGACAAGATGCCGCCGAGTAAAAAGCCCGTGACCGCCGAGCGGATGGTGAGCTGCGGCAGATCGCCGCGATAAACATTTTCCAACCACCAGCGGTCTTTTTGCGTGCGGGTCCAGGTTTGAACTTGTTCGTCGCTCAGTTGAGGGAGCGCCATGGGGTGACAGAGGGGTTGTTTCCAAAAACGTGCGCGACGCTACGCCGAAAGCGAGTCTCCGCATCGCCACTCCCGCAATCAACAGCGGCATGGATTCTCGGGTCACGGTTTCCTGCTTGTCCACACCTGCCGCGCACCGCGGCGCACTGCTCGTCCGCACCTGCCGCGCACTGCTCGCACACACCTGCCGCGCACCGCCGCGCACTGCGGCGAAATCGCGCCTTGTACTGGGCCCCGCAGTTTGGTTCATCAGGGAGCTTTCCTGCGGTCCTCGCCGCAAAGGCCACCACTTTCGTGATGCCCACCCCTCGCCCGTTTCCCTTTTCATTCCCCTCTCTGGCTGCCGCATTGCTTGCGGTGCTCGTGGTCGCGTCACCGGCGTTCGCCGCCGCGCCGCCGAAATCAGAGGTCGTCGATCTCAACGCTCCCATAAGTTACTGGAAACAAATCCGTCCAGTTTTCCAAGCCAACTGCCAGGGCTGCCACCAACCCTCCAAAAATAAGGGCGGCTACGTGATGACCGATTTTACCCGCCTCCTCGCCGGCGGCGACAGCGGGGACAAAGCCGTCGTCCCTCATCTGCCCGCCAAGAGCTCGCTGGTCACCGCCATCACTTTGTTCGAGGGCGAGGCCGACATGCCGAAGGGCAAGCCACCGCTCACCGAGCCCGAAGTCGCCCTCATTGCCAAGTGGATCGCCGAGGGCGCCGTTGACGACACTCCGAAAAATGCCGTCCAACACATCGACGCCGACCACCCTCCCGTCTACCAGCGGTCTCCCGCCATCACGTCGCTCGATTTCTCCCCCGACGGAAAACTACTCGCCGTCGCCGGTTTTCACGAGGTGTTGCTCCACCACGCCGACGGCTCCGGCTTGGTCGCTCGCCTCGTCGGCCTCTCGGAGCGCATCGAGTCCGTGCGTTTCTCCCCCGATGGCACCCGCCTCGCCGTCGCCGGCGGCCTCCCCGCCCGCATGGGCGAAGTCCAAATTTGGGACGTCGTAAAACGCACCCTCGTTGTCTCCGTGCCCGTCGGCTTCGACACCGTTTACGGCGTGAGTTGGTCGCCCGACGGCAAACTGATCGCCTTCGGCTGCCCCGACAACAACCTCCGCGCCATCGACGCCGCGACCGGCGAGGCCGTCCTCCAACAGGGCTCCCACAGCGATTGGGTGCTCGGCACCATCTTCAACCAGGACGGCTCGCATCTCATCTCCGTCGGCCGCGACATGAGCACGAAACTCACCGAGGTCGAGACGCAGCGTTTCGTCGATAATATCAGCTCCATCACCCCCGGCGCGCTGCGCGGCGGGCTCCACGCCATCGCTCGCCGCCCCGGCCGCGACGAGGTGCTCATCGGCGGCGCCGACGGCGTGCCCCAGCTCTACCAAATCTTCCGCCAGACCAAGCGCCGCATCGGCGACAACGCCAACCTCCTCCGCAAATTCCCCGCCATGGAGGGCCGCATCTTCGCCGTCGATTACAGCCGCGACGGCAAACTCATCGCCGCCGCCAGCAGTTTTAACGGCAACGGCTCCGTGCATCTCTACACTGGCGAATTCGACTCCAAGATTCCCGACGTCCTGCTCAAAGCCTACGCCGATAAAGTCGCCACCGCCTATTCCAAAGAGGAAAAGGCCGAGATCGAGCGTTTCACCACCGCCGAGGTAAAACTCCTCGCCTCGACCAAATTCCCCGGCGGCATCTACGCCCTCGCCTTCAGCCCCGACGGCAGCCACCTGGCCGCCGCCGGCGAAGACGGCCACGTGCGCCTCATCACCACCACCGACGGCACGGTCGCCAAAGACTTTATCCCTGTGCCGCTCGCGCGCACGAAACTCACCCAACGCGAATGAACCCCAGCCCCTTTCTCCGCCGTAGCCCGCCTCGTGAGAGGCGGGACGGACTGCGCTTCAGTTTCCGCCATTCCCTACTCTCACGAGCAGGGCTAACTGAGATGAAAATTTACCCCCTCTTTGCTCTAACCGCCCTCCTCTGCGCCGCCGCCCTCACCGCGCCCTCCTTCGCCGCCGCGCCCGCGATGGCCACCGCCACCCCCGCACTGGCCGCGAAAGAAGCCCTCCCGCCCGGCGCAAAAATCCTCTCCCTCGAAATCGCCCCCGCCGCCGTCACACTCCACGGCTGCTTCGACGCCGTCCAACTGCTCGTCACCGCTAAACTCGCCAACGGCGACACCATCGACGTCACCCGCCTCGCCACCTACGCCGTCGCCGCACCCTCCGCTGCGGTCACCGCCGCCGGCCAAGTCGCCCCGCTCGCCAACGGCAAAACCTCCGTCACCGCGACCCTCGCCGGCAAATCCACCCAAGCCGCCCTCGAGGTCGTCGGCTACGACCCAAACGCCAAGGTTGATTTCATCCGCGACGTAAATCCCGTGCTCGCCCAACTCGGTTGCAGCGCCGGCGCCTGCCACGGTGCCAAGGACGGCAAGGCCGGTTTCAAGCTCTCCCTCCGCGGCTATGATCCCATCTTCGACGTCCGCTCCCTCGTCGACGACCACGCCGGCCGCCGCATAAATTTCGCCTCGCCCGACGACTCCCTCATGTTGCTCAAAGCCACCGGCGCCGTCCCCCACGAGGGTGGTCAGCGCACGAAGTTCGACGACAAATATTACCGCATCATGCGCGCGTGGATCGCCGACGGTGCCAAGCTCGACCTCTCCGTCCCGCGCGTGGTCCGCATCGAGGTCACCCCGCTCAATCCCGTCCTCCAAGTCATCGGCTCGAAACAACAAATGCGCATCATCGCGACCTACGCCGACGGCCGCCAACGCGACGTCACCGCCGAGGGTTTCATCGAATCCGGCAACCAAGACGTCGCCCTCACCGAACGCGGCGGCCTCGTCACCACCCTCCGCCGGGGCGAAGCGCCCGTCCTCGCCCGCTACGAGGGCGCCTACGCCGCCACCACCATCACCGTGATGGGCGACCGCTCCGGCTTCGCGTGGAGCGAGCCCGAGAAATGGAACCAGGTCGATGGCTTCACCGCCGCCAAATGGCAGCGCATGAAAATCCTCCCGTCCGGCCTCTGCAGCGACGATGAGTTTCTCCGCCGCGTCTATCTCGATCTCACCGGCCTCCCGCCCACCGTCACCGAAGTCCGCGAATTCCTCGCCGACACCCGCGCCACCCGCACGAAGCGCGACGCCGTCATCGACCGACTCATCGGCTCGCCCGACTACGTCGACCACTGGTCCAACAAATGGGCCGACCTCCTCCAAGTGAACCGCAAGTTCCTCGGCGAAGAGGGCGCGAAAGGTTTTCGCGACTGGATCCGCCAGGAAGTCGCCGCCAACACACCCTACGATCAGTTCGCCAAAAAAATTCTCACCGCCACCGGCTCCAACCGCGAAAATCCCGCCGCAAGTTACTACAAAGTTCTCCGCACCCCCGCCGAGACGATGGAGAATACGACCCACCTCTTTCTGGCCACCCGCTTCAACTGCAACGCCTGCCACGACCACCCCTTCGAACGCTGGACGCAGGATCAGTATTTCCAACTCTCTGCCTTTTTTGCCCGCGTGGAGCTCAAAAAAGATCCCGCCGCCGGCAACAAGACCATCGCCGGCACCGCCGTGGAAGGGGCCAAGCCCCTCTACGAAATCGCCTACGACAAAGATGAGGGCGAAGTCACCCACGGCCGCACCGGCCAGATCACGCCGCCCGATTTCCCCTACGCCGCGAAAGTCGTCGCCGCGTCCCTCCGTTCCGCCCCCTCCCCTTCGTCCCCTCCGGCAATCGTAGATCCAAAATCAAAAACTGAAAATCTCCCAGTCGCCGCCCCCACCCGCCGCGAAGCCCTCGCCGACTGGATGACTTCCCCCGACAACCGCTACTTCGCCCTCAGCTACGTCAACCGCATGTGGGGCTACCTCCTCGGCGTCGGCCTCATCGATCCCCTCGACGATATCCGCGCCGGCAATCCCCCCTCCAACCCCGAGCTCCTCGCGTGGCTCACCCAAGAGTTTGTCCAAAGCGGTTTCGATGTCCGCCACCTCCAGCGCACGATCGTGCAATCGCGCACCTACCAACTCTCCCTCGCCACCCACAAGTGGAACGCCGACGACCGCACGAACTTTTCCCACGCCATGGCCCGCCGCCTGCCCGCCGAGGTCCTCTTCGACGCCGTGCTGCGCGTCACCGGCTCCATCCCCAATTTTCCGGGCGTGAAAGCCGGCACCCGCGCCGCCCAGCTCCCCGACTCCGCGATCGACGTCCCCAGCGGTTTCCTCGCCAGCCTTGGCCGCCCCGTCCGCGAATCCGCCTGCGAATGCGAACGCAGCGGCGACCTCGGCCTCGGCTCCATCATGGCCCTCCTCGCCGGCCCCGCCGTCTCCACCGCCATCAACGATCCGAAAAACGAGATCGCTCGCCTCGCCGCCACCGCCACCGACGATCGCACCCTGATCGACGAAATTTTCCTCCGCACCCTCAACCGCCACGCTTCCCCGAAAGAAACCGCTGCCACCCTCGCCTCGTGGAAAACCATCCGCAACCATGACACGCAACTCGCCGCCGCCCTCGCCGAGCGCGAAACGTGGTGGGCCCCGCGCTACACGCAGAAGCAGCAAGAGCGCGAGCAAGCCATCACCGCCGCGACCGCCGCCCTCGCCGCCCGCACCGTCGAAATCGCCCCGCAGGTCGCCGCCGCCGCGCAAAAACGTGACGAAAAAATCGCCGCCGAAACCGCCGCCCTCGCCGCCTACGAGGCCACCCTCGCCGCCCAACTCCCCGCTTGGGAAACCGCTCTCGACAGCGCGCGCCTCGGCACCGCCTGGGTCCCGCTTACCGCCAAGACCGCCAACGCGAACAATCAGGTAAAACTCGCCAAGCTCGCCGACGGCTCCTACCTCGCCTCCGGCCCCGTGGCCAACAACGTTTCCTACACCCTCGCCGTCGAAACGAAGCTCGAAAAAATCACCGGTTTCCTCCTCGAGGTGCTGCCCGACGAAACGCTCCCGGCCTTCGGCCCCGGCCGCGCCGCCGGCAATTTTGTGCTCACCGAGTTCACCGTCCGCCGCAATCAGACCGACCTCAAATTCGCCGACGCCCGCGCCGATTTTTCGCAGAAGAACTTCGACGTGAAGACCGCCATCAACGGCAAGATCGATGGCGGCCAGGACGGCTGGGGTGTCTCCAACAAATATGGTGTGCCGCATTACGCGCGTTTCTCGCTCGCCGAGGCCGTCGGCGAAGCGGGAGGCCTCACGCTGAATTTCGTTCTCCAGCACCAGTTCCGCGACGGCTTCTCCATCGGCCGCTTCCGCCTCTGGGCCACGACCTCCGCCGCTCCTCTCGAGCTCGGTCTCCCTGCCGACGTGATCACCGCCCTACAAATCCCCGCTCCCGAACGCACCGCCGCCCACCGAGCCACGCTCGCCACGTATCACCGCTCCACCGACACCGGCCTCCTCAAGCACCAACAAACCCTCTACACCGCCCAACGCCCCACCCCCGAAGACCCCAAACTCAAAGAGCTCAAAGCCATCCTTGCCGCCGCCGAGCAACCCGTCGCCATCGACCCCACACTCGCCCAGCTCCGCGCCGACGCCGCGCTCAGCACGACCCAGCTCGCCAACCAACGCCTCACCGGCGCCCAAGACCTCGCCTGGGCCATTATCAACAACCCCTCCTTCCTGTTTAACCGCTAAGGAAAACCAACCTGAGTTGAACCGCTAATCCGCGCTAATCAGAGCCCCCTGAACCTTCCAACTACCCCCGCACTTCGCCGCTCAGGCGAAGCCCGCACACGTCCGCCACGTCCTTTCAGCGTCCAAAAAAATTAGCGAAGATTAGCGGTTTAACCCCTCCGCTC
>Ga0209550_10003642_pt1 | contig 14669 bp, 11 predicted proteins | sample LauGreSuBDMM15SN_2_FD_187567 | JGI IMG/M metagenome (GOLD analysis project Ga0209550, IMG submission 187567) | Freshwater lake microbial communities from Lake Michigan, USA - Su13.BD.MM15.SN (SPAdes) (version 5) | ecosystem: Environmental > Aquatic > Freshwater > Lake | place: Lake Michigan...
GTTGTATGTCCTCTTGATCACCCAGCAACAGAACAAACACCATGGGGTAAGGCAGTATCAAAGAAGGCAAATGAAGGCGGCGGTTGGTTCACTTGGGTCTTTAGTACAAAAGACATCGCACCTATTGCTACAAAGTTTGGACGCGCGGCAACTGAAGGTCATCGCACACGACCAAACGGAACAGATCTCAAGTGGGTGCAAATTGGAGTAAATGAGATTACTGACACAAGAGAATTCCCATTCTTTATTCAGTGGCTATCCGCTGACCACCCATCACAAGATGGGACGCCACTTGCCGAGATTGAAAAGATAGTCATTGCAGATACTGACCAATTAGCTGACTCTTGGTTTAAAGAAGACATTCTGGCCTCCCTTGGTGATGTCACTATTGAGTGGGTAGACCCATCAACTAATGATGATCAGTCGGGAATTGTTGCTGTGCACCTGGCTACGCCGGGTGGGGTTGTAGTTCTGGACTAACTTTTAAGTTCGCCAACTTCGCTCTCTGGAAGCAAGCAATCACTCAACCCAGAAAGGATGAATCTCACCGAAAAACTCCCTAAATCTTGCATTTAATTGATAGGGGGTTGAGATTTATCGCCTCAATAAGAACTACTGATTATTTTCTTGATACGCCATAAACTGAGCCTATGCAAACCATTGAAAAATTGGTAATTACCGGCAGCAATGGATTTGTGGGTCAAAGTTTGCTTCGTTATCTTGATGCGCTTGGTGCAAATGAACGGCCGCAAAAAATAATCACGCTTAATCGAAGTGATTATTCGAAAGAAGTGCTAGCTAGGTACCCGAACCTCAATATTGAATATCGATTAGAAAATCTTGAACAAAATTGGGACTTTAAAATTTCGGATGCTCACTTAATTAATCTGGCGGCAGATGGAAGCGCGAATGCTTACAGTCAAGATGCATCCAACCTTTTTATGAGAATTGGTAAGAATTGTGCTGATTGGATAAAGCAAAATGAACCCTTAAAAGTTTTCCATGCATCCTCAGGAGCCAGTTTTGGAGTGCTTCCATTGGACACTGACAGCGAATTTAGAACAGATCACGGGCCATCTGTGGCCAAACAAAAATTCATAGAATCTCGATTAACGGTAGAGAATACTTTGACTGCCCTGGGCAAGGAATTGGGTTCCGATATTGCGATTGGGAGATTATTCAGCTTCATTGGGCCAAACATACTTAAAAAGGATCAGTACGCTGTTACATCTTTCATTAAGGGTGCAGTAGAACTGAATTCAATTAAAGTAAACGGGAACCCGAGCACTGTAAGGAGTTATCTCCATGAGTCTGACTTGAGCCTTTGGATACTTAGATCCCTCGAACTAGCTAACTTGACAACAACATTTTCAATAGGAAGTTCAATCAAGGTGACAATCTCAGAACTAGCCGAATTTATTGCTACGGCCACTGGGGCCAAAATTGAGTACCTAAATCCCAATGCACCTGGAGATGTCTATAGTGCAGATAATGCTGCAACTCTTGAGAGTCTAGGTGTCACCGAGACCAAAAACTGGCAGGATGCAGTCATAGAATGCATTGAAATAGTAAAGGGGAAGAAAAATTAGCGGGACAGTAGAGCCATTGACAAAATCCGGAGCCGATCATTTAGTTGACACTTTAATTGCTCATGGAGTAGACGTGATTTTCTGTATAACTGGCGCTGGAAACCTTGCAATAATTGACGCCCTTTTTCGCAAAGGTCAAATCAAAATAGTTTATTCACACCACGAGCAAGCTGCAGTAATGGAAGCCCAAGGATATTCGCGCGTGTCTGGCAAATTAGGTGTCGCATTAGTTACTACCGGTGGCGGAACATCAAATGTTGTTACAGGAGTCCTGAGCGCGCACTTGGATTCTGTCCCTGTGTTGATTATTTCTGGAAATGAGAGCTCTTTCCATTGTGAAAATCCAAATGGATTACGTGCCTACGGAGTTCAAGGGTTTGATTCTGTTGCGGTACTTACTCCTGTCACCAAGCATTCAATTCGAGTAATTGATGGTGCTGATGTCAGACAATTGGTAAATCAAGCGATTGGAATTTCTACAACAGGACGAATGGGCCCAACCCACATTGATTTTCCAATGGATCTACAGAGAAAAATTTTAACTTTGGCAGACCCAAGGATAGATAAAGTTCTTGAAGTCGATTCTGTCGCCGTCAGAGCCAATCTTACAGATTGGACCTCAAGACTATTAGATGCAATTTCGCTAAGCATGAAACCAGTTCTTTACATTGGCAATGGTTGTCGAACAAGTCTTCCTCTGGTAAAAGATTTTATTGATAGATATCAAATCCCATATTTTCTGTCATGGTCAGCTATAGATTTATTTCCAGAATCTGATCCGCTCAATATAGGGCGTGTTGGAATTTACGGTGACCGAGCTTCTAATATCATTTTGCAGCAAGCCGACTTACTTCTTGCTCTTGGAACTCGCCTTGCAATCCCACAAATTGGCTACGATAAGAAAGACTTTGCACGAAATGCAACCAAGTGGATAGTTGATATCGACGAGACAGAGTGCCTAAAGTTTAATGGTCTTGGGTGGAACGTAATAAATTGTTCCGTAAATGAGTTAATCACAGAGATAGAAAACGCAGAGTCTGGCACACTCAAGAATCATTTAATCCCTCAAGAATGGAAGAGGCGAATAGAAGCGGTTTGGTCAGAACTTCCGCGAATTGAACAAGTTGGAAACAAAGCCGATGCAGCTTCAGGATTTGTTCATTCTGCAGATGCAATTGCCTTAATAAACAAAAGAATTGATGACGATGCAATCGTGGTAACAGATGTTGGCGCAGGACTGTTAACGGGACATTACATATATGAAAAAATAGGGAGTCAACGATTCTTTACCTCGCAAGGACTAGGCGAAATGGGCTTTGGTCTCCCGGGTGCCATTGGTGCTCACTTTGCTGATACTGAAAAGCAACTCATTTGCTTAAATACAGATGGTGGAATGATGTTGAACCTACAGGAGCTTCAGGTTGTAGCTGAGCACCAGATCCCACTCAAATTGTTTGTCTTCAATAATGATGGTTACGCCATGATCAAGATTTCGCAACATAATCTTTTCGAGTCTAGAATTACTGGCTCCTCGAGCAGTTCTGGTATTAGTTTCCCGTCATTTGAGAAAATTTCTTCCGCTTTTGAAATGAAGTACTTTAGAATTAAGAATTTAGACCAACTCAATAAGGCGATAGATATTCATGCCAACTCCAAGGATGCTGTTTTATTTGAAATAATAATGGACCCAGAACAAAAGTATTTGCCGAGATTGGCAACAAGTAAACTTGCAGATGGGACTTTGGTATCTCCGCCTCTTGAAGATTTAGACCCTCTACTTCCTGTGGAAAAGTTGGGAGCACTCCTCAACGGTGAACCTCATGAAAACTCAACTCGAGCACGTGGTAAGTAGTTAATTTTGAAAAAGATTAAAGTCGCCATAATTGGCACAGGGAACATTGGAAGCGACCTATGCGCGAGGATGCTCAGAGATTCACAATTTGAAGTGGTTGCACTTGCTGGGCGACGTCCTGACAGTCCAGGGCTAGAGATGTTTAAAGGTTATGTGCCGCATCTACTAACCAATGGAATTACCGATCTTGTATTACTCGCTGATGAATTTGAGGGATTCTTTGATGCCACATCAGCATTTGATCACCAGCGCCACTGGACAGAGTTACAACTCTTAGGGAAGTGGGCTATCGATCTAACGCCCTCTCAAGTGGGCGCTCCTATGGTTCCAGAACTGATTGGGGCCTTGCCGCAGTTCTCAATAAATCAAGACCGGACAGCGAATTATTCGATGGTTACGTGTGGAGGGCAATCATCTGCTCCCCTGATGTATGCAATGTCCAAACACTCGACGGGAATCACGGAGGTTGAAATCTCTTCAAGTATTGCTTCAAAATCTGCTGGTCCAGCCACCAGAAAGAATATAGATCAATATATTCAGTCGACAGAGAATCTAGTTTCGCTAATCTCTGGATGTAATTCTGTAAAAGCTATATTGGTACTAAATCCTGCCGAACCCCCAGTCATGATGCGGACAACAGTACAGATGAAAGTTTCTAGTTGTGATCTAGAGGCCACACGTGAAGAGGTAACGCAAGTGATTTCAAGAATTAGAGAGTACGTGCCGGGGTACAACCTCGTGGTAGCGCCACATTTTTCGATCCCGAATGTAGTTACAGGGACAGTGAAAGTTACAGGAGCCGGTTACGTACTCCCTGAATATGCTGGAAATTTAGATATTATCAACGCAGCCGCAGTAGAGACAGCGCGTCGACATAGTGAGTTTTATGAAAAAGCAGAAAGCTTAAGGAAATGACAGAAATTTATGATGTGACCCTTCGGGATGGTAATCACGCGTTGCGACATCAACTACAGAGCGATTTTGTTTCAGAATATTGCAAGATTGCAGACAATTCTGGGGTGTGGGCGGTAGAAGTTGGACATGGCAATGGTTTAGGTGCGTCCTCTTACCTCGTTGGCAAGTCATTTGAATCAGATTTCGATTTACTAACTGCTGCAAGAAGCGCATTGTCAAAATCAAAATTAGCAGTTCATACTATTCCTGGATTCGCCACAATAAAGCGCGATTTAATTCCTGCAATTGGGTGCGGTGTGGATATTTTTAGAGTGGCAACACATGTCACCGAGGCGAGTACTGCAGAAAAACATATTGAATTTTTGGCAAATAAAGGAGTCGTTGTCCATGGCGTGCTAATGATGAGTCATATGAACACCATTGAGGGATTGGTTTTTCAAGCGGAATTAATGACGAAGTTTGGAGCCAGTGGAATCATATTGATGGACTCTTCGGGGCATTTTGTACCAAAAGATGTTCAGGAGCGCGTGGGCGCACTCAAGGACAAACTTTCCGTAGAAGTAGGTTTTCATGCCCACAACAATTTAGGCGTAGCAGTCTCAAATGCATTAGAGGCACAATCTGCGGGTGCCAGCATTATTGATGGCGCTTCTATGGGTCTTGGGGCAGGAGCCGGAAATGCACAACTTGAAAATATAATTGCAGTTTCTAGCAGAGGTGATCTAGGGTTTGACGCAGGTAGCGTGGACACTTTTCTTGAAATGAGTTTATTGGTTGAAAACTCATACCCGAATAATTTGCCTCGCACTACGAGTTCGAGTACTCAGAGTGGGATAGCGGGCGTGTTTAGCGGTTATGCACCACAAGTAAAGTTGTTAGCAGAAGAATTGGGGATTGAAGTTGGAGTTCTGTGGGGCGAAATGGCAAAACGAAAATTGGTCGCTGGACAAGAGTCAATGATTCGTGAAATCGCACAAGACTTAATGAACCTCTAGTTTTAACTTTATGGGAATAAAGGCTCTACAGACCGAATAACCATGGGGGAACTTCCAAATCCGCCATTTTTGCTAGTTCCTGCTTTTCTCTTAAAGTATCCATCGGCTGCCAAAAATCTGGGTGATGATATGCGCTCATTTTCTGATCACTCACTAATCTAGGAATAGCTCCCGTCTCAAAAGCCTCCTCGTCGGACAGTATGTAATCCTTAACTTCTGGCTCCAGTACAAAGAATCCCCCATTGATCCAACCGGCATGGGCTTGGTTTTTTTCTGTAAAACTAGTTACCAGCCCATTGGAACTCTCTATCAACCCAAATCGAGCGGGTGGCCGAACAGCAGTAACTGTGGCACTCCTACGCTGATGAATATGAAAGTCAAGCAAGTTTTTCAAATTTACATTACCTAGTCCATCACCGTAAGTAGCAAAAACTCTCTCGGCACCAACAAAATCCATGCATTGCCGGATACGACCTCCCGTCAGCGTAGATAGTCCGGTATCTAATGCTTTGATATCCCAGTCCGAATCCAACTCATTCACCCAGTTATGAATGACATCGCTTCTGTATCCTGTCGCGATAACAAAACTTGTAAACCCCTGTGTCGCAAATACATTCATCAAATGCCACAATATGGGTTTATCATCAAGCAAAACCATTGGCTTGGGCTTGTCCCCCGTTTCCTCGGAGATTCGCGTTCCAAACCCCCCTGCAAGAATCACTACCTTCATCTACGGGACCCCACCCTCGACACCAGTAATCGCAAAAAATTCAGCGTAGTTCCTGGGACGGCAACTTTTACTCGCCGAAACAACAAAATCAGCGATTTCTCTATTCCACTTATAATGAATTCGAACTCTCCAAGTTCTTCAGCTTTTTTACTGAGTTGGAGAACAATTTGATCCATGATTTGATCATGCTCCAAATTCTCAAATTGCTTGCAGTCAAACTTGAAATCAGATTTGATTTCTGGGGTGTGATTACAACTGATTTTATGAGTTTTTGAATAGTCTAAGCCCGACTTAAACCCTTGTGTTGCGTTGGTTAGCGTAGAACAACTTCCAGATACAGCCAAAACTGAGATGTTTGGAGGGAACGATTTACTCGTGGTTGAACCTATTGAAGTTAAGTTATTAAGTTCTCCACTTTTTAACCACACGCCTCTTGCCGCTGCCAATGTACCCATTACCTGCATAAATAGATCAAATTCTGGCCGCGCATTGAGAATCACTTTCGATATTCTCTCGAGAATCTGGCCGCCATAGTAGTCACTGGAATATATAGGTTTATGCGAAAGCACACTATTCCAGAATTCAATCAGTTCTTCTCTCGTCAGACTTTTAACCCAACCCAAAAAAGTCCCTGATTCTATAAAAGAAATAGCCCAATGGGCAGCTTCAAAATACTTTCTTCTATTATCGGCAAGATTACTTTCCTGAAGTGGATGAATGCGATACTGGATTGAAGAGTCATTAATAATGATTACGTTACCCTTAATCAATAAATTCTGCCCTACCCACCAGTCAAAATAGAATCTTGATGTTGGTGCAAATAAGTCAATTAAATCAGCACGAAAGAATAATGAGGGCCAGAGAAATGGTGGCTCATGGAAACTTTGAGCGACTGCAATATGCTGAAAACCAGATTCCCGATATGCAGGCTTACGGATTCGATGTAAATTTTTCCCATTTGCATCGATTGTATTCATATTAAATGCAATTGCCGAAAGATCTGAACTTTTACTAGAGATATCTTGGAAAGTTCTCAAGGAAGCCGAAATAAATTTGTCATCGTCACCAGGAAACACAACCCATTTAATCCCTCGACTGCGCACTTCATTCCAAACGCGCGTCGGACGAGAATCATTTTCCTCATACCTTACATAATCCACGTTGTTAGCTCGACACCAATTCCTAAGAGTCTGAGAGACTTCTAAGGGTGCCCCGTTGTCAAACAATAGAACTTCTGCCAATCCGGTCTGGAGGCACTCCTCTAGGCTCAGAAGACAGTCGTTGAGGAATTGTGACCGCCCTCTCGTGACGAGACAAATTGTTAGTTTCATTACCCGACCCTTGTTATTCTCGAGATCTCTGACGCTATTCGTCTATATACATGGTTAGCACTCCATACTTCCAGGAATGCGGTGGATTTCAAGAAACTGCTCATTGATTCCAAATGCCTTGAAATTTCTTCTGAAGAAACATTCGCAAGTATCTGGGTGATTGAGTTTGCATTCTCGACCCCTTGAATTGCAACTGCAGGAGGAATTCCTGATTTCTCCAAATCTGGACCTATGTAAATTGGAATGGCACCATTTATTAGTGAATCAAAAAGTTTTTCGGTGATATTTTCAGAAGAATTCTCAATTACAAGAGAAAATTTTGAATCCTTCAAAACCTCGTGCTTGTTGCTTACAGTACCAAGAGCCGCAGGGTAGCGCTTGCCCAAGTTCCCGAACAGAGACTTCAAGTTTGGGCGGTAGCCAGACTTAAGTGCGAATACAAGAACAGCTAGTCTGTGGCGTAGTTGTGTGAGGAAAGATTCAGACCACAGCGGCCCATACAATTTTAATGCTCCAGGTGCTAACGAACTTGCGAGAATTCTCCTTAGACTATACAAATTCTCATTCGTGGGGCTCACTTTGTTTGCAGCAATCATTGTAATTTGATTCTTTCGAGCAATCCACTTATCAAATTCAAATATTTGTTCTGAAAATATATTCTCTAAATAATCGGAGAGCTCGATCTCAAATTCACCAGGGTTTGCCGGGTTCTCGTTATATTGGTAAGGCCATCCAAGAATTTCTTCCTCTAAACTTTGACGTAACCTATTTCCGGGATAAAAACAGAAATCGTATTTGTCGAGGGCTCTTGAGGCATATTGAGACGGATATACGGATTTTGGCTCTAACAAAACTAAGAACGAAAATTTCTTATAATCAGAACTTAAATTGAACTTCTTGAGAGAAGATTCATTGTGATTTAAGTTTATTAGGACCTGTGAATTCTCAAGATTGCCTAATTCGAAACCTTCGTTTACTAAAGCCTGCTCCAGAGGGGGACAGGTACCTACTCCAAAATGCCCCTTTTTAGCGGTGCCTGCTAACACGACCTTAATCGCCATGTGGGAAGCCTATACTCGAACTGAAGTATTGGAGTCTAATAAACATCATTTACCTAGGTTGACTGATTAATCTGGCCTGAATAACTCAAGGTAGTAAAGTCAGAGTATGACGTTTTCTCAGCGGAAAGTTTTCCTCATTTATATTCCCTGTCATGTGGATCATGAGCGAGCCAAAGAGAATGCATTAAAGATACGAGATCAATTTGTTCAAATTCAAGATCCAAAAATCGGACTTAATTTTGAATTGAGAATTATTATCTCAGTAAATGGTACCGAGCTATCTCGGAAGGCGATTTTGAGTCTAGAGGAATCTTCAGACGAACTAGTTTATTTTTCTGAACCTCTTGGAGGAGACACAAACATTAATCAGGGATTTCTTCATGCCTTGAGAATAAACCCTGACTATTTTTGGATTCTAAGCGCGAATGAATTACTAGTTGAAGGTTCAATAAAACATATTCTAGAAATAATCCTAGCGAATAATAGTTCCGATCTCTATGTAACTAATTCCATGAACAGGAAAAATACTTACAAAACTTCGAATATTTTTGTCGAAGTTCCAGATGGAAGTGGTTATGGACTAATCAGTTCAGTCATCTACAATTACGGTAGTACTTGTCATTCATTTTCTGCGGGCCCAAGGTTTGCATGGACCGGATGGGGGCAATTGGCTGTACTCCAAACTATTTGCAATACTCTGGGAGAAATCAAGGTTACTGAATTCCCAGATTCACTAGTATATGAAAAGCCTTTCACCGATGTCGGTAATAATTCAACTGAGTCAGAATTCGAATTTGTTCGAGGCGCATATGCACATAGTTTTTTTGGAATGGCAATTCTGGTATTCGCAATTTTCGCGCGAGATAAGAAAACTAGGGATCAAGTCCTCTCGGCTTGGCTTCGCAAGAATTGGTTTAAGATTCACTATTTCAATTTGGGAGCCAAAAGAAAAACTAGCATTAGTTATCCACAATTCGACCCTATTTGGATCCGAAAGTTTTCAATGATTACTCTACTCTCAGCCGGCTTCTCATCCTTCATCTTTACAAGTCTCGGTAGCCTACTAAGTATTGAAAAACTCAGAAAAAAGCCATTTTTTGTCTCAATCAAGAACAATGTTTATAGAAGATGACTCACACTAAAGTACTTTTTGTTGTAAACGCCTTGTCAGGTGGCGGGGCGGAGATATCTGCACTTTCAGTCTTCCATGAGCTACGCGCTAAGGGTTATGACGTAAAACTGATTGCAATCAATCGAGCTCCAGAGGAAGTCGCCGAGGATTCTGAAGCAATTGTTTTGTTAGAGCGAGATTGGAAGACAGGTCCTCTCAAAACTATTCTTGCATATCTTGGATTTGTTAAGAATCTCAACAAGTTAAAGCCAGATTTAGTTGTCGCCCATTGCGAGCTGCCAGAATTGTTTTGCGCCTTTATGCCAAGGTTCCGATTAGGAGTTATCGCGGTTGAACACACCTCAAATCCTTGGGCTGGTCGGAAGTCTTTAGGAATAATCACTCGAGTCATTCTTAAATTTCGAGGCGTTGTTTGGGTAACAGTCAACAAGGCACAAGATCGTATTTGGCTTGGAGGCGCCAATCCAGTTCTCATACATAATCCTGCGGCCAAGAATCTGAAACATGACCCAGCCAAGATAAGAGAAAAGGTTGTGTTTATAGGTCGCCTCACAGAAGGAAAGAGACCTGAATGGGCTATTAACGCTGCAATTAGTCGCTCCATTCCGATTGGAGTGATTGGGGATGGGGGACTCATGCAATTTTTAGTTGATAAGTACAAGGATCAAAAAGAATTAGCGAAGTTTTATGGGCACATGAAAAATCCATGGGCACATCTCTCGCAAGACACCTTGATTGTTATGCCTTCACTATACGAAGGCGATGGGCTTGTGGCTGTCGAAGCGATGATTAATGGGTTTCCCATAGTCTTGGCAGATAACCAAGACTTAAGACGATTTGAATTGCCTTCTGGAAATTACTTCTCAGATGAGAATGAGTTGCAAGGAATTCTTCAAAAAGTAATGACAGAGGGGGTGTCTGGCTTCAGAACACCGGATTCGCTTATTATGAAACTGCAGAGTGAGCGAGATATTAGAACAGTCACATCAAAATGGAGTCAGGTTCTCAAGCTAGACGAGGCGAACCGATAGTGTTGCCCTGTACGAATTACAGTATCGGAGCCCTTACCGCGTGAACACTTATACAAGATTGCCCGGCTTAATAAAATCTGCAAGTAAACTTGATAAATCAACCAAGCAGATGGTCGTGCTTTTTATAGCAGTGCAAATTATTCTGAGTTTTCTAGATCTCATCGGAGTGGCACTCTTAGGGTTAGTAGGGGCAATTTCCATATCGGGCGTTCAAACCGGAAAGCCATCAGCTGGTGTCATAGAAATATTAGAGAAAATTGCCGTATCTGATTATTCTTTCCAGCAGCAAGTCGCAATTTTGGCCATATCAGCGACACTGGTGCTTTTCTTAAGAACCGTCTTGTCCATCTACTTCTCACGAAAAAGCCTTTTTTATTTTGCTCGTAAGTCAGCTGCACTTTCTTCAAGTTTAACGCTTCGACTGCTTTCGAATGATCTAGTGTTTTTGCAGAGAAGGACTAGCCAGGAAACGCTCTTCGCTCTTACCACCGGATGTAATCACCTTTACATAGGAATGATGGCGAATCTAATAAATTTAGTATCTGATATTTTCTTACTTCTGGTCTTATCTGTTTTGGCTCTCATATTTCAGCCCCAGGTAGCGATATTACTATTCATCTTATTGGTTGCCTCGAGCCTTGTGCTTCACTTCTTTTTAAATAAGAGGTCAGTAAAACTTGGTAGAAATGATGCAAAATTTAATATCTCGGCAAACATGAAAATTCTCGAGTCATTGTCAATTTACCGAGAAATTTTTGTTCACAACCAAAGATTCTTCTATGCAGACGAAGTTGGGAAGCTTCGGATGAAGTCTTCCTCAACTCAAGCTGAAATTGCATTCTTGCCAAACATTAGTCGATATGTGGTTGAGGTATCGATGCTTGTTGGGGCCTTAACTGTATCTGCCGTGCAGTTTATCTTGTTTGATGTTACGACTGCGGTTACGACCTTGACTCTTTTCTTAGCAGCGGGGAGTAGGCTCGCCCCAGCTTTGCTAAGAGTCCAGCAAGGTTCGCTCAGTATTAGAAATGCGCTGGGGGGAGTTTCCACTACTTTGGATTTAATCAAGGAACTTGATTCAACTGAACGCGAGTCGCCTAAACTAATAAGCCGCAAACAGGTAAGTCCTGGAAAAATACTCCCAAACATTGAAATTTCAAATCTATGGCTTAAGTACCCCAATAATGACCAGTTCAGTCTGAGAAATGTCAACCTGTCTATTCCAGAGCGGAAAGTAGTTGCTATCGTCGGTCCGTCCGCCGCGGGTAAGACATCGCTTGTAGATGTCTTACTAGGAATTATTACTCCAACTTCTGGCGAAGTGAGGATCTCTTCTCTAACACCCGTAGAAGTAATCGAGCAGTGGCCAAATGCAATTTCTTATGTTCCGCAATCAGTTTACGTTGCTGATACAACACTAAAAAATAATATTGCACTCGGGTATAAGGACTCAGAAATTGTTGAAGAAAAGGTCTTAGATGCTCTTACCAGGGCGCAGTTGACTGATTTACTTGCCTCGCTTCCACAAGGTTTAGATTCTCAATTAGGAGAAAATGGAAATACTCTTAGTGGCGGCCAGCGACAAAGACTAGGAATCGCTCGAGCACTTTATTCACAACCGCAGCTGATAGTGCTAGATGAAGCGACTTCGGCATTGGATGCAGAAACGGAAAAGCTGGTTGCAGATTCAATTTCTACCATGAAAAAGTCCGCCACAGTAATTTTGATAGCACACCGACTTTCCACCGTGAGAGATGCAGACTTAGTCTGTTATATGGAGTCGGGAGAAATTATTTCTGTCGGTACTTTTGAAGAAGTTCGAATGCAAGTGCCTCAGTTCGATCAACAAGCCAAACTTATGGGCTTATAAATGATTATTCTTATAAGCCACGTGAGCATTTACATCTAAGGAAAAGTTTTCTGAGTAAATATCATGTTCTTTTTCTAGGAATAATGGGATATAAAAACTAACCCCATTAATCTTCCAATTTATTTTTGTTCCCACCTGTGTTGTAGACGGTAAGAAAGATTTTCCTCCGTTTCCTGACACGCATACCGCTGCAAGTTGAGATACCTGACTCCAACTTCCTATGAATACACGAGCTTGCGACATCAAGTAAAGATCTTCCCAAAGATCTCCTGTCACGGAATTGGTTTCCGCTTCGATTTCAACTTCCTTTAGTAGAACTTGAGCTACCTCAGGTTCATCTGAGACTACTGTGATTCTTGGACTCGATTCTAAATTCATCGAATCAATGATTGTCTTGAATATCTGTGGATTACTAATACCGTCTCCTCCGAAATCAGAAGGATGCGAAAACTTCGCTCTCTTATCACCGATTCGGAAATGAATCACGATATCCGGCCGTTTTGAATCTTCTAGTGAGATTGAGAATGGAGATGGCTTGCCTGCACTTACAAACCTCTTATCCATTTCGCTATTAACTTCAAGGTCAGCAATAGGTACAAAACCACCCGAGACTGCTCTAGATCTTGAACCAACTTTATCTAAGTTTTTACGCGACGCTAAGAGTGCGTCTTCTCCTCGAAGCTTTTGTAAAAAGCGCTCCAATTTTAATTTTCTTATAATCGACAGGACTCGTTCGTGAGAAAATCGACGCGCAGCCAGTGGATGAGACTTTATAATTTTTCCTACTTCGAGATTGTCGACCTCCTCAAGGCCCTTAATCTTCACGTTTGATGAAGCCAGTTCATCGTTGTCTAGGAGGAAATCAATTGCAAAGGGCCAGTAAGTTCCAGTGCTATGTGGGAAATAGAAAAGTTGAAAATTGCGGTGGAGTTTATTTCGCAAGTAAATTGCATTCATCAATGCAAGGCATTGTGCGGCAGCTCCACCTGCAAGCTTCACCTTTAACTTGCCATCAGTTCCTAGCAAGATAATTTCCAAGCCGGAGGTACGACTCTTGCACCGAATTACTCCAAAATCCCCAAAGATCAAGGATTTTAGTCTCATTACTCAATCTTTCAGGAATGGTTGAGTAACCTGAGGAGGGAACAAATAGAATTGCCACGTCATAGTCCCCATTCTCCAACTCGGAAGGTCTCCGGACATTTAGATTTAGGCTTAACTGATTTGGCTTCACGTATTCATCGATAGCATCGACGGAAAATCCAGCCTCCTGTGCTTGCTTTACAAAAGCCAAACCAGGGCTTTCCTCGGTTACATCCGTATCGGGTTTATATGAAAGTCCTACTACTAAGATTCTAGAACCGGGGTTTACAATCCCGCAAACAATCCTCATGACTCGCTCATTTTGCCTTGCGTTGACATAATCAGTGGCAATTGCCAAGTCTGCTGTTAACCCGAGGGTATTTGCATATTTATTGAATGCACGGTTATCTCTTGGAAAACATGGCCCGCCGAACCCCGCACCGGGTGCAAGGTAACTTCTTCCAATTCTAGAATCGTTCCCTATAGCCTCAAGCACTTTTTCTGCGGAGGAGTCTGGAGTGAATTCACATATCTCTGAAATTTGATTCGAGAAACTAATTTTTGTTGTAACAAAGGAATTAATTGCAATTTTTGCGATTTCGGCTTCAGGGATACTTAATCTGGAAACCCTGGGCTCATTCTTTACTACGGAGAGCGAAACATCTTCCAACAATTGTCCAGCACTATCAGTCTCTTGACCAATCAAAACAAGGTCTGGGTATTGCATATTCTTTATGACCGTCCCCAGAGCAATAAATTCTGGTGAGTAGCAAATTTGTACTAAATCTGAATTTGCTGATGCCGCATCGAGCAAAGCTTTTTTAATCACACCTTGTGTTGAGCCAGGCATCACCGTACTCACGATGACAACTAAATGCTCCTTTCGGGCACGTGTTGATAGTTCAGAACCAATTTGAGATACAACCCCTAGGACATAATCATTTGAAAATTCACCTGCTTGCGTGCTGGGAGTTGGCACAATGACAAATGAGATCTCTGCGGAATCGAAAGCATCCTGATAAGATGTCTGAAAAGAAATTTTCTCGGTATTTTGCGCAAGGAGATCCTTAAGTCCCGGCT